>VOFG01004329.1_pt1 | contig 79535 bp, 72 predicted proteins | sample 5384171 | NCBI WGS metagenome assembly VOFG01 (sample SAMN12384726, study PRJNA508395) | human gut metagenome | isolation source: healthy gut F | host: Homo sapiens
TGTTTTTTTCCGGGGATGGCCGAGGCTGATCGCCGCGCCCAGGGCCGCTTCGGCGGCTTCCATGACGCCTTCGTTCATCGTCGGATGGGCGTGGATCGTGCGGGCGATCCGGTGGGCCGTGACGCCCAGCGTGCGCGCCAGCGTCGGCTCGGCCAGCATCTCGGTCACCGACGCTCCGACCATGTGCGCCCCCAGCAGGCGGTCCTCTTCGTCGAAGAGCAGTTTGACGAATCCGTCGCGGTCGCCCGCCGCCGTGGCCTTGCCCGATGCGGTGAAGGAAGCCGGTTTTATAGGCGATGCCGCGCTCCTGCGCCTGCTGTTCGGTCATGCCGACCGACGCCACCTCGGGCTGGGTGAAGATGCACGACGGAATGGTCGTGTAGTCCACCGGGGCGCGGGGGTCGAGTCCGCAGATGGCCTCCACGCAGCAGACGGCCTCGGCCGAAGCCACGTGCGCCAGCGCCGGACCCGGCACGATGTCGCCGATGGCGTAGACGCCCGGAACGTTGGTGCGGTAGAATTCGTCCACGACGACCTTGTCGCGTTCGACGGCGACGCCCAGTTTTTCGAGGCCGATGCTTTCGATGTTGATTGATGCCCACGGCCGACAGCACGGCCGGCCGTCAGGGTCTCCGCGCCTTTTTTGCCCCTCGATCTCCACTTCGCAAAGCCCTTCGGCGTTGACCTTCACTGCTTTCACCGTGGTCGGTGAGCACCGTCGCGCGCAGTTTGCGGAATGCGCGCCCATGGTTCGACACCTCCTCGTCTTCGAGCGGCATCATGCGGGGCATGTATTCGACGATGGTGACCCGCACGCCCAGCGCGGCGTAGAACCACGCGAACTCGCTGCCGATGGTTCCCGATCCTAACGACGTCATTGATTCGGGCAGGCGCGTGAGCGTCAGCGCCTGCCGCGACGAGATCACATGCTCGCCGTCGATGGGCATGAAGGCCATTTCGCGCGGTTCAGCCCCGTGGCGAGGACGATGTGGCTGGCCCGTACTCCGCCCCGTCGACGTTATGCGCCCCGGGGCCGTGAGAGCCGCCCGAATCCGGGGATCAGGTCGATCTTGTTCTTGTTCAGCAGGAACCGCACGCCCTTCGACATGGTTTCGGCCACGCCGCGCGAACGCGCCACGATGGCTTCGAGGTTGGGGCGCACCTCCCCTGCAAGTTCCAGTCCGTAATGCTCCGCGTTTTTTGCAGTATCCGTAGACCTGCGCGCTCTTGAGCAGCGCCTTGGTCGGGATGCAGCCCCAGCTGAGGCAGACGCCTCCGGTTCGGGCGCGCCCACGAGCGCCGTCTTTTTCTAACTGCGCGGCGCGGATCGCCGCCACATAGCCTCCGGGGCCGCTGCCCACGATGATGATGTCGTACCGCATCATTTCACTACTTTTAGTATTTCACCATTGTCTTTGGCCACGGCGCGCTTCCATTTCGTTGTAGCCCGGGAACTGGATCTTGCCGGGAATCTGTTTCCCGCTGCTTGTTGTCGACGAAATGCGCCGCAGAGCCGTCGCCGTCGAGGAACGTCAGCACGTCGCCGCAGTTCGCGGCGGCCTCCGTAGGTCGTTTCGCCGATGATGAGCGGGGGAGTGCTCACCGTTCATATTGCCGATGGTCGAATAGTCCTCGGACCTGCGGGATGTCCCGCAGGTAGCGGCCCCGTGTCCCATTCGTAGACGGGAGCATCGCTCCGTCCTTGAATTGCCGCCGGGGTGTGGTACAGCGCGCGCCGTAGAGCGCGTGGGAGTCGGCCGCATAGGTGACCATCACCGAACCGTCGGTCGAAGCTCCTTTGGTGACGATGAAATTCGGAAGTGCAGGCCGACGCCGCGCCGTATGCGAGGGCGGCCGCCGCTGCAAAATCAATCGGATTTTTCATGCTTTTCCAGGTTTGAGACCAAAGATACGAAAAAGTCGGATGGATTCAAAACCGAATCTTCCGACTGATGAATAAAAATGTCGTTACGACGCCAAAGATGGAAAACAAATCGGATAACGGCGAAAAACGTTATCTTTTGTGAGCGGATGCGCTTTCTGCGCACCCGGAAATAAAATACCCCGGAGTGGTGGTAAAAATATGAAATCCAGCTATTTGAATTGAGAAAGATGTTGTTCCTGCTCCTTTCCGGGGGCGATCTTCGGGGCCTGTTCTTCGGACAAGGACCGGGTTCCCGTTTTCGTGAAGAACGTCGTCATGCCGCCCGATTCGTGGGTCTTTGCGCCCGGCGACGGGGTGACCGTCTCGGCCGAAGGGTTCGAGGCTGATGACGAAAATGATGCTCGAAATCCATTGGCAGGAGAGTGCCGAGGGTTCGCTCCGGAGGGTTATGCCAGGGCGTGCGCGGGATCGTCACGGTGCGTTCCGCCACGAGCGTCACCTTTCTGGCCCCGGGGCACTACCCCGCTTCGACGGTTCGGGTGCTGTTGCTCCGTCGCGGCAGGATGCCGCTGGGCAGATCCGCGTTGCCAACTCGATGGCAGGTTTCGACCTCACGATGAATTATTATGACGATTTCGGGTACCGGAATAGTCTCTTGGCCGGGCATATCTCCGATTCCTCCGTCGGACTCCTTTCCTACAATGCGGAGCGGGCTGACGCTGACGACCCAAAGCGCGACCGCTCTCCCTCCCCGGCTCCGGTCTCCTGGCAGGTGCCCGACGAGGTCGTGCAGACGCTGGCCGTGCAGCCGTTCGTGCGGGTCGGTTCCGACCTGCTGCTCGCGCAGCGCAATGCCGACGGGACGTGCGCTCCGCTGATGTTGAGGGTCTACGGCGGGGCGGGACCGGGCGAAGCCGTCGGGGCCGATGCGATGATCCCCTTTTGGACCGTGGTCGCCTCGGCCGACGAGCCGGACAGGATGGTTCAGGCGGGCGGCTATGCCGTTTCGGCCAGGGGCAAAACGCAGCTGCGGCTGTTCAACGCCGCCGGTGACGGCGCTTTCGGCGAGACGCTGGCCGAAGTTCCGGGCACGGCGCTTTCGGTCACGGAGTATGCTCCCGATAAGGATTCGCTGGAAATCTACCTGCTGTGCGAGGCGGACGGCATGCGCCGCATCCACGTCTACGATGCGCTGAAGAAGACGCAGCGGACCCTTCCCGGGGAGTTCGGCTGCTCGGAGATCGTCATGGCGAAATAGTGTTTTCGTGCAGAAAAACGAGTCGCAGACCCGGATTTTTCCCGGGTCTGTTTCGTGTTGTACGAATTTTGCGTATTTTTACCGGGCAAATACCGAAAAACTTATGTCTTCAATAGCCTGTCAACTGTCGTTCGTGCGCTCGACGCTTCCCGAGGGGGTGAAGCTGGTCGCCGTGTCGAAAACCCACCCTGCGGAGGCGATCCGCGCGGCCTACGACGCCGGCCACCGCGTTTTCGGCGAGAGCCGCCCGCAGGAACTGCGCGAAAAAACACGAAGCCCTGCCCAAGGACATCGAGTGGCACATGATCGGCCACCTGCAGACCAACAAGATCAAATACATCGCACCGTTCATCGCACTGATCGATTCGGTCGACAGCGCGCGGCTGGCCGAGGCGATCCAGCGCGAGGCGGCCAAGTGCGGCCGGACGCTCGAAATCCTCCTGGAGATCCACGTCGCCGAGGAGGAGACCAAGACGGGCTGGAATATGGCCGAACTGATGGAGTATGTCCGCACGGCCCCGTTTGCCCGTATGCCGGACGTCTGCGTGCGGGGCGTGATGGGCATTGCCACCAATACCGACGACGGCACGGCGATACGCCGCGATTTCATGGAGCTGAAACGCTGTTTCGAACTGCTGCAACCCTACTTCGGGCCGCGGTTCGACACGCTGTCGATGGGCATGTCGCACGACTATCCGCTGGCGGTCGAGTGCGGCTCGACGATGGTGCGCGTCGGCTCGTTGATATTCGGCCGGCGCGGGCTTAAGAAGCCCGTTTTATGAGTGGTTGCTGTACGAATGATAAATTATACCAGACTTATATGAAAATCGGATTTCTTGGATTCGGAAATATGGCGCAGGCCATGGCGGGCGGGTTTGTCCGCTCGGGGGCCGTGCAGCCCGGCGACATCGGCGCGTGCGCGCGCGACCGGGCGAAACTGCGGCGCAACACGGAGCCGCAGGGCTTCCGGGCTTTCGACGACGCGGCGGCGGTCGCGGAGTTCGCCGATCTGGTCGTCGTCGCCGTGAAACCCTATCAGGTCGAGGCGGTGCTTGCGCCCGTCCGGGAGCTTCTGGCGAAGAAGATCGTCGTATCGGTGGCCGCGGGCGTTACGTTCGACGACTGCGAGCGGATGCTCGCCCCGGCACGCACCATTTGAGCATCGTTCCCAATACGCCCGTTTCGGTCTGCGAAGGCATCATCGTCTGCGAACGCCGCCATTCGCTTTCGGACGGGGAGTGGCGGCAGGTGGAGGCGCTCTTCTCGAAGATCGGCCTCGTCCTGCCGATGGACACCGCCCTGCTCGGCATATCGAGTGCCGTCTGCGGCTGCGGCCCGGCGTTCGTCGCCATGTTCATCGAGGCGCTCGGGGACGCTGCCGTCAAGCACGGCGTTGCGCGTGCCGACGCTTACCGCATGGCGAGCCAGATGATCGTCGGGACCGGAAATTGCAGCTCGCCTCGGGGCAGCATCCCGGTGCGATGAAGGACGCCGTCTGTTCGCCCGGCGGAACGACGATCGCGGGCGTCGCCGAACTGGAGCGCAAGGGCTTCCGCGGCGCGGTGATCGACGCCATCGACGCTATTCAGAATAAAAAATAACCCGCCCGGCTAAAAGCCGGGTTTTAGGGGCGGATAGTGGCTTCGGGACGCTTGTCATCCGGTTCTGCGCCCGCCCGCCTAAAAGGCGGGTTTTAGGGGCGGACGGTGGCTTCGGGGCGCTTTCATCCGGTTCTGCGCCCGCCCGCCTAAAAAGGCGGGTTTTAGGGGCGGATAGTGGCTTCGGGACGCTTGTCATCCGGTTCTGCGCCCGGGGCCGGGAATCGTTTTTGGGGCTGGGACGAAGCGACGCCGTTTGCGTCCGAATAGGAAAACCGCCGGACCTTGCGAAAAGGTCCGGCGGTTTCTCATCGGGAGCTGCCCTATCGCACTCGCAGCGAGCGTCCGATGCGCAGCACGGTGGTCGATTTGATGCCGTTCAGGCGGCAGATGTTCGTCACGGTCGTTCCGTAGCGCCGGGCGATGCCGCCCAGCGTGTCGCCCGAACGGATCTTGTAGTATTTCATGGCCGCTTTCTCGGCGGCTTCCTTCTTGTCCTGCTCCTCGTTGGCGATCTCGTCTTCGAAATCCTGTCCGGCGTTGGAGTAGATGCTGAAGAACGACTTCTTCAGGAGGAAGGTCTCGCGGCTCAACGTTCCGTTCTTGAAGTCGATCAGGCGTTCGGGGTCGAACGACTGTCCGTAGTAGCGGGTCTCGAAGTGGAGATGAGGTCCCGTCGACCGTCCCGTCGAACCTCCCAGACCGATGATCTGCCCCGCCTCGACCCATTGGTCGGGTTCCACCAGACGTTCCGACAGGTGGCCGTAGTAGGTCTCCAGCCCGTTGTCATGGCGGATGATCACCAGGTTGCCGTAACCGCCCCTGTTGTACTGCGAGATGCGTACGCGGCCGCAGAAGGTGGCGTAGACCGGGTCGCCTGTCTTGAGCGGCAGGTCCACGCCCTGATGCTGGCGCCGGCGTCGCGGACCGTATTTGCCGCGCGGGTGCACCGAACCCTGATAGGGGCAGTGGTAGCTGGTCAGCGAGTCGACGAGGTCGATCACCACCGATTTGGGCATTTCCGACATGTCGACCTCCTTGTAGGGAAAGAGCGTCGTCGTGTCCCAGTATTTCTCGAAAATCGTGCTGTCTTTGGCCACCTCGCGGTTGAGGACGTATTTCCACGAATTGTTGCTGTACAGGATCACCTGCACGGCGTCGTTTTCCGTGGCGAGGGTGTCGAGCACGGTCAGCCCGTTGGTGTCGAAAATGGACTCGATCTTCGTGGGCCGGAGACGGAGGCGCAGCGCCGCCACGGAATCCGCCGCGGCCTGCTCCGGGTCGACGACCGGATCGGGAGCGGCCGTCTCGCTTTCAGCCGTTTCATCCCGCTGTTCGGCAACGGCGACGAGGTTTTGCAGCGAGTCGATCAGCGCGGCCTGCCGCGACGCCACCAGGCGCAGCGAATCGGCCGCGGCGATTTCGCGGGCCGCCGCCTCTGTCGTCCGCGTGTTTTTGGGCTTGCGGGCCGTCGCGGTGAAGATCATCGAGAGGGCGATAAGGGTGAAAATGTATTTTTTCATAATCTCTTTCTTATTGTTGCTTGATTAGCTCTTCGGCGGCTTCCAGCGCCTTGTAGAATTCCTCGCCGAAACGGCGGACGATCGGTTCCCGAAGGGCTTTGTAGACCGGAATGCCCAGTCTGGCGCCGCACCGGCGGGCCGGGGCGCACACCGACCAGCGGTGGTAGTTGAGTCCCACCGTGCCGTTCGAGAAGCGCATCACGCGGATCGGATAGAGGTGGCACGAAATCGGCTTGCGGAACGGGGTTTTGCCTTCGGCCCACGCTTTTTCGATGGCGCAGAGCGTGACGCCGTTTTCCGTGTAGGTATAGGCGCACTGGGCGTCGTCCACGAGCGGCGTCGTCAGGTCGCCGTCTTCGTCGACGACCATGAATCCCTGCCGTTCGACCGACTCGATGCCTTCCGCCGTCATGTAGGGTTTGTAATTGGGGTATTCGCGTTCGAGGATCTCCACCTCGTCGGCTTCGAGCGGCGCCCCGGCGTTGCCTTCGACGCAGCAGATCCCTTTGCACTGCGCGATGTCGCAGGCGAAACACTCGCGCAGCAGGTCGGCGCTTACGATTTTGTCGTCTATCTCGATCATTTGCGGCAGGTGTCGGCGATGATGATGTCATAGAGTTCTCCGAGCGACATGCCCATTTCGCGGGCCTGTTTGGGAACGATGCTTCCCCGCTCATGCCGGGAATCGAGTTCAGCTCGATGAAATAGGGCACGCCCGCGGGGGTGACGATGAAGTCTACCCTTACGACGCCCGAACAGCGGCAGGTGCGGTACGCCTCGCGGGTCATGCGGTTCAGCTCGGCCTTCACCTCCGGGGTGATGTCCGCAGGGGTGATTTCGTCGGAAAATCCGGCGGTGTATTTGGCTTCGTAGTCGAAGAAATCCTTCTTCGAAACGATCTCCGTGATCGGGAAAACATACTCCCTGCCGCCGGCGACGAGCATGCCGCAGCCCATTTCGCGGCCCGTGATGCACTCCTCGATCAGGATTTCGTCGCCCTGGGCGAATGCCGCCTCGATGGCTGCCGGGAGCTCCTCCGGGGTGTGGACCTTCGTCACGCCGAACGACGAGCCGTTGGCGTTGGGCTTCACGAACAGGGGCATTCCCAGTTCCGCGACGATCTGCGCCGGGTCGAACGCTTCGCCGCGGCGCAGGAAGACCTCGCGGGCCAGGTTGACACGCCCTGCCAGCGTGCGTTTGGTGGTGATCTTGTCGAAGGTGATGACCGACGAGGCCATCGAGCACGACGAATAGGGAACGCCCATCATGTCGAGGTAGCCTTGCAGCTTGCCGTCCTCGCCGGGCGTGCCGTGAATGATGATCAGCGCGTAGTCGAACGCTTTGCGCACACCGTCGACGGTGATCGAGAAATCATTCTTGTCCACCTGCCACTGCCGCCCGTCGGGGGCCGTATGGTGCCAGTCGCGGCCGTGGAGGTCGATGACCGTGATGTCGTATTTCGAGTGGTCGAGGGCCGCCTCGATCTGGGCGGCGCTCTGAAGGGCGATTTCCCGTTCGGGCGAATCGCCGCCCGCCAGGAGGGCTATCTTCAAACGTGTCATTTCAGGGGTTGTATATATCTTTGTATCGGAATTCCAGTATCTCCTGCACCATCCGGGCGAACTCCTTGGCTTCGACATGCGTGTCGTCGATACGCAGCGCCGCGTTGAAGTCGTTGAGGGCCGGACCCCACTCGCCCATCCGGTAATGGAGTTTTCCGCGCTCGACCAGAAGCGCCGTGTTTCCGGGCTCGGCGGCGATCTGCGCCCCGAGGGCTGCGATGCGCGTCGCGGGACTCCACAGCCCCTTGCGGCGGATGTAGGCGGCGACGCCCTCGTCGAGCATGGCGGCGACGTCCTCGCCCCGCCCGATGCGGTCGCGCACGTCCGTCGAGGCGAAGTCCTGCAACGGGGCGTCCGTCAGCGGCGTGATGCGCCCTTCGAATCCCTCCGCCGGTTCGCCGCGCCGCGGGTAGACGTAAACCGGGTATTCGAGGATTTGTTCGTACTCCTTCCATCCCGCGAGGCGCGCGATCTGGTCGCTGCCCATCAGGATCGAAAACTGCACCCCCGACCCGAAGTTTTCCTTGAGGTAACGCAGGGTATCTATTGTGTATGAGGGTTTCGGTAGCAGAAATTCCACGACCGAAGGTTTGATGCGCTCCGGGTATTTCGAAGCGGCGCAGGCGATCTCGGCCATTTCGAAACGGTCCATTTCGGGAGCCAGTTCCGCGGCCTGTTTGTAGGGGCTTTGGGGCGAAACGACCAGCACGGCCTCGTCGCAGAGACCCTGCCCGACGACGTATTCCGCCAGCGCGATGTGGCCGCGGTGCACGGGGTTGAACGACCCGAAATAGAGCATGACCCGTTTCATCCTACCGTGCGATGAATTGGTCGAGGATGCTGCACGTGCCGCACACGGCCTCGTCGAGGCAGTCGTTGACCACCACGTGGTCGAACTCCGGGGGCTTTCGTCAGTTCGAATTCGGCCTTGGCCACACGGCGGTCGATCACCTCCGGGGCGTCCGTGCCGCGGCCTTCGAGCCGTCGGCGCAGCTCCTCGACCGAGGGCGGCATGATGAACACCGAGCAGGCGTCGTCGCCGAAGATGCGCTTGAGGTTGATGCCGCCGACCACGTCGACGTCGAAGACGATCACATGGCCCTTGGCCCAGATGCGCTCCACCTCCGAGCGCAGCGTGCCGTAGCAGGTTCCCTTGTAGACCTCCTCCCACTCCACGAAGCGGTTTTCGGCCACGGCCTGCATGAACTCCCCGTGCGAGAGGAAATAGTAGTCCACCCCGTCGCGCTCCTGGCCGCGGGGGGCGCGGCTGGTCGCCGAGATGGAGAATTCGAACTGCGGATAGCGTTCCAGCAACCGGCGGACGATGGTGGTTTTGCCCGAACCGCTCGGGGCGGAGAATATGATGACTTTGCCCATTTGATGAAATTAAAAATGAAAAATTAGAAATGAAAAATCGTTCTCTTCTCCGGATGATTTTGCCGAATGGAATTTTTAATTTTTCAGTCTCAATTTTTAATTGGAATATCCTGTAATCTGCGGATTACAGGATATTCAATACCTGTTCCTTGATCTTCTCCAGCTCGTCCTTCATCTTGACGACGAGAATCTGGATGTTCGGCTCGTTGGCCTTCGATCCCATCGTGTTGATCTCGCGGCCCATCTCCTGCGCGATGAAGCCCAGCTTGCGGCCTGCGCCCTCCTCCGAAGAGGCCACCTCCCGGAAGTAGTTGCAGTGGTTCGTGAGGCGCACTTTCTCCTCGGTGATGTCGAGTTTCTCGAGGTAGAAGATCATCTCCTGCTCCAGCCGGTTGCGGTCCACGTCGACGGCCAGTTTCGAGAGGTTGTCCAGAATGCGGGCCTTGACCGTTTCGGTGCGGGCCTTCTCGAAGGGCACGACCTCTGTTTTATATTGCTCGATCAGCTCCACGCGGCGCAGCAGGTCGGCGATCAGGATGGCGCCCTCCTGCTCGCGGAACGCGTCGAGATGCGCAGCGGCAGCCTCCACGGCGGCGAGCAGCGCGGCGTGCTCCTCTTCGGAGATGGCTTCGGCCTCGGTCGCGACGACATCCGGAAGACGCATGATCACGGGCAGGATGGCGTCGTAATCGGCGTCGATGCCCGAGAACGAAAGCGTGTCGTTCATCTGGCGGAGGTATTCGCGGAACACCTCGCGGTTGATGCGGGCCGAGGTTTCGACGGACTGCGACTCGACCGAAACGAAGACGTCGACCTTGCCCCGCTGGATCGTGCGGGCGATCAGGTTGCGGATCTCGTATTCCGACTGCCGGTAGACTGCCGGGAGGCGCAGCGAGAGGTCCAACTGCTTGGAGTTCAGCGAGCGGATCTCGACCGTGATTTTCTTATTCCGGAGTGCGGCCTCGCCTTTGCCGAAGCCGGTCATTGATTTTACCATGTGTACGGGAACTTGTAATTTTTCGGCAAAGATAGTGCAAGCCGAGCGCAAAAGCAAGTTTACTTGCATTTTGCCGGGGCGCAGCCTGTCCGAGCCGGGGTTTGTTCCCGGTAAAATTAACAAAAACAATCCGAAAAGAGGGGCGTTCTTCCTGCGGAGTGAAATTTATTTGGCTATCTTTGTATTTCTGAAATTTTTTTATTTATATTTGTGTTAGCAAACTAACAGTTAAGAGTCAGATCATTCAAATCACATACGAATTATTATGAAAAAGCACAACTTCAATGCGGGACCTTCCATTCTGGCGGACGAGGTCATCGAAAATGCGGCCAAGGCGATTCTCGACTTCAACGGATCGGGTCTTTCGCTGCTTTCGATCTCGCACCGGACGAAGGATTTCGACGACGTGATGGCCGAGGCCGACGTTCTTTTCCGCGAATTGCTCCACATTCCCGACAACTACAAGATCATCTATCTTGGGGGCGGTGCAAGTACCTATTTCTATGAAATTCCCGCCAACTTCCTGGGCAGGAAGGCCGGTTATGTGAATACGGGTGTCTGGGCCAAAAAGGCCATCAAGGAGGCGAAACGTTACGGCGAAGTGGAGGTGCTGGCTTCGTCCGAGGACAGGAACTTCACCTATATTCCCAAGGGGTTCGCCATTCCCGCCGACCTGGACTATGTGCATATCACCTCGAACAATACGATCTACGGCACGGAGTACCACGAGGACCTCTCGTCGCCCGTGCCCCTGATCGCCGACATGTCTTCGGACATCCTCTCGCGCCCGGTGGACGTTTCGAAATACGCCATGATCTACGGCGGCGCGCAGAAGAACCTGGCTCCCGCGGGCGTGGCGTTCGCCATCATCCGCGAGGATATGCTGGACAGGATCGTCCGCGACCTGCCGACGATGATGTCGTTCAGGACCCATGTCGAGAACAACTCGATGTTCAACACTCCTCCCGTGTTCCCGATCTACGTCCTGAAGGAGACCCTGAAGTGGCTCAAGTCGATCGGCGGCGTCGACGAAATCTACCGCCGCAACAAGGAGAAGGCCGCGCTGCTCTACGACGAGATCGACCGCAACCCGCTCTTCCGCGGTACGGTCGAGAAGGAGGACCGTTCGCTGATGAACATCTGCTTCGTGATGGCCGAGGGCTGCGAGGAGCTGGCTCCCGAGTTTATGGAGTTCGCCAAGAGCCGCGGCATGGTCGGCATCAAGGGCCACCGTCTGGTGGGCGGCTTCCGCGCGTCGTGCTACAACGCCCTGCCCAAGGAGAGCGTCGAGGCGCTGGTGGCCTGCATGCAGGAGTTCGCCGAGGCGCATAAAAAATAGCTCCGATGTGTCCGACCATCGTCCCGCTGATGCGGGAGACAAAAAAAGAACAGGATATTTATTTCACGTCATTGATCGAAACTATGAAGATACTGGTTGCAACGGAAAAACCCTTCGCCAAAAAAGCCGTGGATGGAATCCGTAAGATCGTCGAGGACGCCGGATACGAACTGGCGCTGCTCGAAAAATACACCGACAAGGGCCAGCTGCTCGAAGCCGTGGCCGACGTCGACGCGCTGATCGTCCGCAGCGACAAGGTGATCGCCGAGGTCATCGCCGCGGCGAAAAACCTGAAGATCGTGGTCCGCGCCGGCGCGGGTTACGACAACGTGGACCTTGCGGCGGCTTCGGCGCGGGGCATCGTGGTGATGAACACCCCGGGTCAGAACTCCAATGCCGTGGCCGAACTGGCGCTGGCCATGATGATCTTCATGTCGCGCAACCGCTTCACGCCGGGTACGGGTACGGAACTCCAGGGCAAAACCCTCGGCATCCACGCCTACGGCAACGTCGGCAGACTGGTGGGCCGCAAGGGCAAGGCGTTGGGCATGAATGTCGTCGCCTACGATCCGTTCATCGCCGACGGGGCGGTCTTCGAGGCCGACGGCGTGAAGAAAGTGGCTTCGGTCGAGGAGCTTTACCGGGTTTCCGACTTCCTTTCGCTGCACATTCCCGCCACGGCCCAGACCAAAGGCTCGATCGGCTACGACCTGATGATGTCGATGCCCAAGGGCGCGACGCTGGTCAACACCGCCCGCAAGGAGGTGATCGACGAGGAGGGCGTCGTGCGCGCTATGACCGAACGCGAGGACCTGAAATACATCACCGACATCGCCGCCGGCAATCAGGCCGAGCTGGACGAGAAGTTCGGCAAACGGGTTTTCGCCACGGCGAAGAAGATGGGCGCCGAGACCGCCGAGGCCAATGTCAACGCGGGACTCGCCGCCGCCAACCAGATCGTCGATTTTCTGAAGAACGGCAACACCCGTTTCCAGGTCAACAAATAGAAACCAACCGTGCGAAAAGGCGGGTGCGCATATCTCATATGACGGACCCGCTTTTTCGCCTTAAAACAACCGATGCATTATGGTTAGAATAAAACCTTTCCGCGCAGTCCGTCCCCCGAAGGAGCATGCCTCCGAGGTGGCTTCGCGCCCCTACGACGTACTCAACTCCGCCGAGGCGAAGGCCGAAGCCACGGAGCGTTCGCTGCTGCACATCATCAAGCCCGAGATCGACTTCGACCCCATCGCCGACGAGCATTCGCAGCCCGTCTACGACAAGGCGGTCGAGAATTTCCGCCGCTGGCAGTCCGAAGGCTGGCTGCGGCAGGACCCCGAGGAGTACTACTATATATATGCGCAGACGATGGAGGGCCGCACGCAGTACGGTCTGGCGATGTGCTGCCATTTCGAGGACTATCTCTCGGGGGCGATCAAGAAGCACGAGCTGACGCGTCCCGACAAGGAGGAGGACCGCATGATCCACGTCCGCAACCAGAAGGCCAACATCGAGCCGGTGTTCTTCGCCTATCCCGACGATGCCGAGATCGACGCCATCGTCGCCGACGTGGTGAAGAACAACGCCCCGGAGTATGACTTCACGGCTGCCGACGGCTTCGGGCACCAGTTGTGGGTGATCCGCGACCGGAAGACCAACGACCGCATCACGGAGATTTTCGCGGGCATCCCGGCGCTCTACGTCGCCGACGGACACCACCGCACGGCCGCCGCGGCGCGCGTGGGACAGGAGTGCCGCGCGAAGAATCCGAACCACACGGGCTGCGAGGAGTACTGCTATTTCCTGGCCGTGACCTTCCCGGCGGGCCAGCTCCGCATCATCGACTACAACCGCGTGGTGAAGGACCTGAACGGCCTGACGCCTGCCGAACTTCTCGAAAAACTCAACGAGTCGTTTGTCGTTGAGGACAAGGGGACGGAGGAGTACCGCCCCGCGGCGCTGCACAATTTTTCGATGTACCTCGACGGCCGCTGGTACAGCCTGACGGCCCGGCCGGGCACCTATGACGACAACGACCCGATCGGCGTGCTGGACGTCACGGTGCTGTCGAATCTGGTGCTGGACCGGATTCTGGACATCAAGGATCTGCGCACCTCGAAGCGGATCGACTTCGTGGGCGGCATCCGCGGTCTGGGCGAGTTGAAACGCCGTGTGGACAGCGGGGAGATGAAGGCGGCGTTCGCCCTCTACCCCGTCTCGATGCAGCAGCTGATCAACATTGCCGACACGGGCAACATCATGCCGCCGAAGACCACGTGGTTCGAACCCAAACTGCGGTCGGGAGTGGTGATCCACTCGTTCGACGAAAAATAATCGACGAGGGCCGCCTGCGGGCGGCTCTTTTTTTGCGGGAAACTTGCGGAATCCCGAACCGCCTTTGGGCCGGATTGCCGACAGCTCCCCGTCCGGTGCCGTACGCCCGGGACGCGGGGCGGAAATAAATACGGTCCCGATCCGAAAGCCGGATGACGGCCGAACGGTTTTGTATGCAGGGAGTTCGCACGGGAACATGCGGATTTTCTGCTTTTTGTTTGTCGTTTATGCCGAAAGAAATGTTGCAATCCGAATCGTTTTTATCCGATTATTTATTATATTTGTAAGCAACTTAACAATATTAGGCGTTATGGCAAAAATCAAAGGAACAATCGTTGTCGACAAGGAGCGCTGCAAGGGGTGCGGGGTCTGTGCTTCGGCCTGTCCGTGCGACGTGCTCGCGCTGTCGGCGGAGGTCAACAGCAAAGGTTATCCCGTTGCGTGGATGGTCAATCCCGATTCCTGCACGGGCTGTGCTTCCTGTGCGGTGATTTGTCCGGATAGCTGCATTACGGTTTATCGTCAAAAATTCGAGTAAGCTATGGCAGAGAATGAAGTGAAACTGATGAAAGGCAACGAAGTGATCGCCCATGCGGCCATTCGCTACGGTTGCGACGGATATTTCGGATACCCCATCACTCCGCAGTCGGAGGTGATGGAAACCCTCATGGAACTCAAACCGTGGGAGACCACGGGCATGGTCGTTTTGCAGGCCGAGTCGGAGATCTCTTCGATCAACATGGTCTACGGCGGCGCATCGACCGGAAAACGGGTGATGACCTCCTCGTCCAGCCCCGGCATCAGCCTGATGTCCGAGGGGTTGAGCTACCTGGCGGGCGCCGAGCTGCCCTGCCTGATCGTCAATTGCCAGCGCGGCGGCCCGGGCCTGGGTACGATCCAGCCTTCGCAGGGCGACTATTTCCAGGCCTGCAAAGGCGGCGGCCACGGCGATTTCCACATGATCGTGCTGGCTCCCAACTCGGTGCAGGAGATGCACGACCATGTGTTCGAGGCGTTCGACCTCGCGTTCAAATACCGCAATCCGGCGCTGATCCTCGCCGACGGCGCCATCGGTCAGATGATGGAGAAGGTGGTGCTCGCACCCCAGCGTCCGCGCAAGACCGATGAGGAGCTGAAGGCCGAGTGCGGCACGTGGGCCGCGCAGGGCAAACCCGCCGGCCGCGCGCGCAACATCGTGACCTCGCTCGAATTGCAGTCGGAGAAGATGGAAGTCATCAACAAACGGTTGCAGGAGAAATACAAGGCGCTGGAAGAGAACGAGGTGCGTTACGAAGCCATCGAGTGCGACGACGCCGACTACGTGATCGTGGCCTTCGGTTCGTCGGCCCGCATCTGCTCGGCGACGGTCGAAATGGCTCGCGCCGAGGGGCTGAAAGTCGGCCTGCTGCGTCCGATCACCCTCTACCCTTTCCCCAAGAAGCAGCTTGCCGAGATGGCCGCGCGGGGCGTCAAGGGATTCCTCTCGGCGGAACTCAACGCCGGGCAGATGGTCGAGGACGTGCGGCTGGCCGTCAACGGCAAGGCCCCGGTCGAGCATTACGGGCGTCAGGGCGGCATGATGTTCAACCCGGACGAAGTGCTCGACGCGCTCAAGGAAAAACTGATTAAAAAGTAGAAGACGATGGCAGAGGTTGAAAAGAAAACGGAGAATCTGGTTTACGCAAAACCGAAACTCATCACCGATAACGTCATGCACTACTGCCCGGGTTGCAGCCACGGCACGGTGCACAAGCTCATCGCCGAGGTCATCGAGGAGATGGGACTCGCGGAGAAGACCGTGGGCATTTCGCCCGTGGGTTGCTCGGTGTTCGCCTACAACTATATCGACATCGACTGGATCGAGGCGGCGCACGGGCGCGCGCTGGCCGTTGCGACGGCCGTGAAGCGGCTCTACCCGCAGAATATGGTCTTCACCTATCAGGGCGACGGCGACCTGTCGGCCATCGGTACGGCGGAGTCGATCCATGCGGCGGCGCGCGGCGAGAACGTCGTGGCCGTCTACATCAACAATGCGATCTACGGCATGACCGGCGGCCAGATGGCCCCGACCACCCTCTTGGGCATGAAGACCGCGACGACCCCCTACGGCCGCGATCCGCGGCTGAACGGCTATCCCTACAAGATCGCCGAGATGATGGCCCATCTGGACGGCGCGACCTACATCACGCGGCAGAGCGTGCATACGGCGGCCAACGTGCGCAAGTGCAAAAAGGCGATCCGCAAGGCGTTCGAGAATTCGATGGCCGGCAACGGTTTCTCGCTCGTGGAGGTCGTCTCGACCTGCAACAGCGGGTGGAAACTCTCGCCCGTGGCTTCGAACCAGTGGCTTGCCGAGAACATGCTGCCCTTCTATCCGCTGGGCGACATTAAGGACGTAAAAAAAGAGTAACGCTATGAAAGAGACGTTGATAATTGCAGGATTCGGAGGACAGGGCGTCCTCTCGATGGGTAAGATTCTGGCTTACTCGGGGGTGATGCAGGATTTCGAGGTGACGTGGATGCCCTCCTACGGTCCCGAGATGCGCGGCGGCACGGCCAACGTGACGGTGATCCTCTCCGACCGGAAGATTTCGTCGCCTATCGCCCATGAATTCGACACGGCGATCATCCTGAACCAGCAGTCGATGGAGAAATTCGAGCCGATGGTCAAGCCGGGCGGCGTGCTGATCTACGACACGAACGGCATCACGCGGCACCCCGTGCGCAAGGACATCGAAGTCTATGCGATCGACGCCACGGCCGAGTGTGCGAAGATGGGTCAGGCCAAACTGTTCAACACGATGATACTGGGCGGTTACCTCAAGGTGCGCCCCGTGGTCGCGATGGAGAACGTGATGGTGGGTCTGAAAAAGTCGCTTCCCGAGCGCGCGTGGAAAATGCTTCCGGCCAACGAGGAGGCCATCCGCCACGGCGGCGAGATAATCCGCAAGCGGTGATTCAGTGACATATTTTATGAAGAAGGAGGCGCCCCCGCAACGGGGGCGCTTTTCTTCTTGTGTTTGATCAGAATCGAAGCCGATTCTGAACAGAATGGCATTCATCCCTGTTTCCCATATGTTGGAATCGGATGCTGAAATCTCCGCGGGGCGATCCTTTTCGGTTTCCCCAGTTAATGCCCGGACCTACGCTGGTATAGAATTCCGGTTTCGGCCCAGCCGGCTACTCCGAATGCGGCACCGAGGTCGAGCGAAAGATAGACAGCGAATTTTTCAGTCACCGGATAATATCCTTTCAGATTGATGAATGGAGATAATACTCCGGCTCCGTTGTAGTTACTGACCACTCTTCCGTAATTGTTTACTATGTCTATGGATTCGTAAAAATAGTTGAATCCAAGGCCCAGACCAGTGAATAGATAGGGGTTGATGCGTACGCCGTGTACCGTTTTCTACAAGTATGCGGTTTGTGTTGATATAGCTGGATACTTCGCCCACTCGAGACCGAATGCAGCTGCTATTTCGCCCTGATACTTTGGAAAAGTACTTGTAATTTTCGATTTGGTGTTTGTTAAACTGCCAGAAATGACGTCTTTCGTACCATTTTGGTATTTGATGATGAAAACATCGTTCGTTGCAATTGTGTAAGTGGGACCATCGATATTACTCCATTTTTTATATTCGATTTCCGTATTGCCAATCTTTAGGACTTTGGCAGGAATCTCGTCGGCATTCTTTTTCAGGATGATGTCTTGGGCTGAATTGTGCCGATAATCAAAGTGCAGACAAATATGAATAAAATTTTTTCATGGTTGATTGATTTCTTCAGATAATTAGTTATTTGCAGGTATATAAAAAACGCAGGCTCACTATTTGCTTATCGAGGTCTTCGACTACCTTGCAGACAAATAAATGAGTAAAGCCCACGTAGAAACGTGAGCGTTTACACTTTACTCTTGTCTGCTCTGAAATTGTCGAAGTTTCGATAAGCAAGAAATAAAGCTAACGCTTTTTATATGTATGCGCCGGGAATGCCGCGGCGCGGTTGGATCGGGATGGTGTTCGGTTTGTTATCTGACCATAGGCTACGGGTTTAGGGGTTCTTCACGCAAATATACAAATCTTTCCGGAGGAATGAAATCGGATGCCTTTTTATTTTATTCAGAAGTCCGGAAATGCCGTCCGCCTATCCGAAAAAGCCGTTTGTGTATACGCTTCCGTGTGCGGCGGGAAATCGGCGGATAACGTACCGGCAAATTCCGTATCTTGGAAAATGAATTCCGGCAGGGCATCGACTTTGCATGTCCGGGTATAAACTTTTAAAAACTCCGATTTATGGAAAAGAACGAACAGCAGATGCCGCGGCTCGGCGAGCCGGTTCCGGCATTCGAGGCCATGACCACCAAGGGGAAGATCAGCTTCCCGGACGATTACAAGGGCAAATGGGTGATTCTTTTCAGCCACCCTGCCGATTTCACCCCGATCTGCACCACCGAAATACTCACTTTCGGGGCGCGTACCGAGGAGTTCCGGGCGTTGAACTGCGAACTGGTCGGCCTGTCGGTCGACAGCCGCAACAGCCATATCGCATGGCTCAAGACCATCCGCGAGAAGATCGAATACAAGGGCATGAAGGATGTGAAGGTCGGGTTCCCGATCATCGACGACGTTGCGATGAAAGTGGCGTCGCTCTACGGCATGATCCAGCCCGGCGAGAGCCAGACCGCCGCCGTGCGCGCCGTGTTCTTCGTCGACCCGAAGGGCGTGCTGCGGGCGATGATCTACTATCCGCTGGCTCTGGGCCGCAATTTCGACGAGATCAGGCGGGTTTTGGTGGGCTTGCAGACCATCGATGCCTTCGGCATCGCGCTGCCCGCCGACTGGCGTCCGGGCGACGAGGTGATCGTGCCGATGAAGGGCGACGATCAGGAGAAGGTTCCCGAAGGGGCGAAGTGCTACGACTGGTTTTTCTGCACCAAACCGCTGCCGAAAGAGGAGATCGGACGGAAACTCGGCGAGAAGGTCTGACGCCCCTGCATTGCACGACAGAAGAGGCTTCCCGCGGGAAGCCTCTTCTGTCGTGTGCATTCGTATCTCTGCAATCCGGGGACGGTCGGCAAAGGCCGCTCCGCTCTATTCCCGGAAGCGGCATTGCTGTACGTCGCGCCACCCGAGGAGCAGTTCGCGCACCGCGAGCCGTTTTTTGCCCGCTATTTGCAGTTCTCCGAGGGCGATCCATCCGTCGGCGCACGCCACGCGGATAAAGGTTCTTCCGTCGCTCTGGAGCGTGCCGCACGCCTCGCCGTGGACCGCGGCCTCGAACGACGCCGAGAAAATCTTGGCGCTCGACGCTTCGCCGTCGCCCTCGCGGTACATCTCGGTCCATGCCGCCGGATAGGGTGACAGTCCGCGGACGAAATTCACGATCTCGCGGCCCGGTTTTTCCCAGTCGATCCGGCAGTCCTCCTTGAAAATCTTCGGCGCCGGGCGCAGCGTCGCCTCGTCGATGTGCTGCTGCTCCACGGGCCGGATCTCCCCCGCCGCAATGCGGTCGACGGTTTCGGTTACGAGCGAGGTTCCCGTTGTCATCAGACGTTCGTAGAGCGTCCCGACGTTGTCTTCCGGAAGGATCGGAACCCGGATCTGCCCGATGATGCCGCCCTTGTCGATCTCGTGGTTCAGCAGAAACGTGGTGACGCCCGTTTCGGTCTCGCCGTTGATGATCGCCCAGTTGATCGACGCGGCACCCCGGTACTGGGGCAGCAGCGAGGCGTGGAGGTTGAAGGTCCCCAGCCGCGGCATGGCCCAGACGACCTCGGGAAGCATGCGGAAGGCGATCACGATGCCCAGGTCGGGCCGCAGCGCCTCGAGGGCCTCGACGAACTCCGGGGCTTTCAGCTTTTCGGGCTGCAATACCGGCAGACCCAGTTCCAGAGCCGCGATCTTAACCTCGCTCCGGTGTATTTTCTGTCCGCGTCCGGCGGGTTTGTCGGGCGAAGTCACCACGCCCACGACGTTGTAGCCGCCCCCGACGAGCGCCCGCAGCGACGGCACGGCGAATTCGGGCGTGCCCATGAATACGATGCGAAGGTCTTTGGCGTCCATGCGTTATCTTTTTTCCAGTCCCAGCGTGTGGTGCATGCGCTCCTGCTTGGTCTCCAGATAGTGTGCGTTGTAGGGGTTCGGGGCGATGACGATGGGCACGATCTCGTCGATGCAAAGCCCGTAGCCCTCCAGCCCGGCCCGTTTGAGCGGGTTGTTGGTCATCAGGCGCATGTGGTGGATGCCCAGCTCGCGGATGATGCTGGCGCCCACGCCGTAGTCGCGTTCGTCGGCTTTGAAGCCCAGTTTGAGGTTGGCATCCACCGTGTCGAGACCCTCGTCCTGCAATTTGTAAGCGTGGATTTTGTTGCACAGCCCGATGCCGCGCCCCTCCTGATTGAGGTAGACGACGGCGCCCCGGCCTTCGCGGTCGATCATCTCCATCGCCTTGTGGAGCTGCTCGCCGCAGTCGCAGCGCTTCGATCCGAGGATGTCGCCCGTGGCGCACGACGAATGCACGCGCACCAGCACCGGTTCGTCTTCGGTCCACTCCCCTTTCGTCAGGGCCACATGCTCCACGCCGTTGGATTTCTGGCGGAACGGTGTGATCTGGAATTCGCCCCACTCCGTGGGCAGGGGCACCGTCACGCCCTTTTCGATGATCGACTCCTCGCGGAGGCGGTAGGCGATCAGCGAGGCGATCGAGATGATTTTCAGGTCGAATTTTTTTGCGGTCTCCAGCAGTTGCGGCAGGCGGGCCATCGTGCCGTCCTCGTTCATAATCTCGATCAGCGCGCCGGCGGGCTGCAATCCGGCCAGGCGGGCCAGGTCGATGGCCGCCTCGGTGTGTCCCGGACGGCGCAGCACGCCCTTGTCGCGCGCGCGCAGGGGATTGATATGTCCCGGGCGGCCCAGGTCGGTGGGTTTCGTTTCGGGGTCGGCCAGCGCGCGGATCGTCGCGGCGCGGTCGTGGATCGAGACGCCCGTGGTGCAGTCGTTGCCCAGCAGGTCGACCGTCACGGTGAAGGGCGTGCCCAGCAGTGAGGTGTTGTTCTCCTCCATCATGTTGAGCCCCAGTTCGTCGCAGCGTTTCTCCGACAGCGGGGCGCACAGCACGCCGCGGCCCTCCTTGAGCATGAAGTTCACGATTTCGGGCGTGATCTTCTCCGCCGCGACGATGAAGTCGCCTTCGTTCTCGCGGTCCTCGTCGTCCACGACGATAACGGGTTTGCCGATGCGGAAGTCCTCGATGACCTCCTCCACGCTATTGAGCACAGTCTCTTTTGCCATTTCGTTTGAGTTTTATTGCTTTCGTCAGTTTCTTGAATTGCGGAACCAGTTTCTCTTTCAGCGCCTTGAACTTCCCGGCGTACCAGTCCGTGTCGAGCAGCGCCGAGTCGTTGGTGGCCTTGTAGGTGAGGTATATGGCTATCGGCGTGAGGATGAAGGTCGAGAGCCACATGCCGTAGACGGCCTCCCAGTTACCCTCCTTGGCCAGTTTTTCGCCCGAGAGGCTGATCATGTAGTAGATCACGAAGAAGATCACCGACACCACCACCGGAAGCCCCAGGCCGCCCTTGCGGATGATGGCGCCCAGCGGCGCGCCGATCAGGAAGAAGATCAGGATCGACACCGGAAGCGACATTTTCTTGTGCCACTCGACCTTCGATCGGTAGAGCTGGTTGAGCGCCTCCTTGGCCGTCGATTCGTCGAATGCGAACATGTTGCGCGAGTTCTTGGCCAGCGTCCGCGCCTGGTTCCAGACACGTTCGCGTTCGCGTGTGGGCAGCATGATGACCGAATCCGTCGCCAGCAGGTCGCGGAAGTCCCGTTTGTCCACCTGCAGGCTGTCGGGCAGCGGCAGCACGGTGTTGTCTCGGGCGAAAATCTGCTCTTTCAGCAGCGGTTCGTAGGAACTCGTCGTGGCGGCGTTGACCTTGATCTCCAGCGAGTCGATGTCGTGCTGCAATTCGCTGATGTTCTTGGTCTGGCTGCTCGTGAACAGGTCGGCGTCGGTGCGTCCCATGGCGAATCCCGACATGGGGATCACCTGTTTTTGCAGGTCGAAGGTGTGGTGGCGCAGGGCGCTTTTCGTGAACCACTGGCTGTTGCGGGTCTGTTCGTAGGTCTCGCCGTGGAAGAGCGTCACCAGCAGGTATTTCTTGTCGTCCGACAGGCGGATATAGCCCGAGTCGGCCACGATGGTGTTCATGTTGCCGTTGGCGGCGCGGTTGTCGTAGATCAGCACGTCGTGCAGCAGGTGCGTGTCGGGTTCCTGGTGGCTCACGCGGATCGACATGTTGTCGATGCCGTTGAAGAAGAGCCCGTCCTGGAATTCGAGGGCCTGTTTCTGCTGCCGGATGTCGTAGAGCGTGCTGAATAGCTTCTTGTTGGCGTTCGGCACGAGGTTGTTGCCGATGAAGAAACTGCCGACGGAGACCAGGCTCACCAGAATGATCAGCGGCTTGGTGATCTGCACGAGCGACATGCCCGCCGATTTCATGGCCAGCAGTTCGTAGTTCTCACCCAGGTTGCCCATGGTCATAATCGCCGCCAGCAGCATCGAGAGCGGCAGCCCCATCGGGATCATGTTGGCCATGAAATAGGTCATCAGCTCGATGATGATGCCGGCGCTCAATCCCTTGCCCACCAGCTCGTCGATGTAGCGCCACACGATGTTCATCATCAGCACGAACATGACGATGAAGAACGTGAGGACCATCGGGCCGAGGTAGGACTTCAGAACGAGTCTGTGAATGGTTTTCATGCGGCGGATCGCAGTTTTTTGTTACGCAAAGATAGTGCAAGGCGAGAGGAGTGCCAAATTTATTTGAGCACTTCCGGGTCGCAGCCTATCCAAACGGCAGCCTTTTTTGTCGTAAAGATAACAGTTTTACCATTATAAGCGTAAGAGTGAGGGTAAATATTATGGCGGCGCCGGGCGGAACCTCGAAATTGTAGCTGACGACAAGCCCTGCGACGTTGCCCGCCACAGCCACGAGGGGTGCGGCGAAGGCGATGGTGCGGTACGACCGCGAGAGCGAGTTGACGATCACCACGGGCATCGTCACGAGCGAGATCAGCAGCACGATGCCCATGATGCGGATCGAGAGCACGATGGTCACCGCCACCAGCGCGGCCATCAGATAGGAGATCACGCGCGTGGGGATGCCCCGGCTGCGGGCGAAGTCGCGGTCGAAAGCCGTGTACATCACCGGGCGGAGCCACAGCAGCGCCCCGGCGATGATCACCGCCGTCAGCGCGGCGAGGGCCGCGACGTCGCTGTCGGTCACGGTCACGATGCTGCCGAAGAGGTAGGCCGACAGATCGCCCGAGGTGTAGCCCGGGCGGAGGCTCATAAAGAGCGCGCCGACGGCCATGCCGACGGACCAGATGATGCCGATGGCCGAATCCTCGCGGATGCGTCCCCGGCTGCCGGCCCATTCGATGCCCAGCGCCGAGAGCACGGCGAAGATCATCGCCCCGGCGATCGGGTTGGCGCCCATCCAGAAGGCGATGCCCAGTCCGCCGAACGAGGCATGGGTGATGCCGCCCGCGAGGAACACCATGCGGCGGCAGACGACGTAGGTTCCGATCACTCCGCACGTTATGCCCGACAGCACGCACGCCGCGAGCGCGTTCGAAAGGTAGCCGTATTGGATCAGGTCGCTGAAAAATCCCATGTATTCCTTATAATTGCGCGCAAATTTACGCTTTTTTATCGGAAAAGCCTCCTCCTTTCGCACAGTTTTCGTAATTTCGTGCCGGAAAAACACGAATCCATGCAACCTCGCAGAGTCAATTTTCATACCTTGGGCTGCAAGCTCAATTTTTCGGAGTCCTCGACCCTCGCCCGCGAGTTCGAGCGCGGCGGTTTCGTGCGCGTCGCGCCCACGGCCGAAGCGGACATTTGCGTCATCAACAGCTGTTCCGTCACGGAGCACGCCGACAAGAAATGCCGCAACCTGATCCGCAAACTCCACCGCCGCAACCCTGCGGCGATCATCGCCGTGACGGGATGCTACGCGCAGCTCAAGCCGCAGGAGATTGCCGCGATAGAGGGTGTGGACATTGTGTTGAGCAACAACGATAAGGGGGCGTTATTTAAACGAGTGGTTGAACTGTCGGGCAAGGGCCGGGCGCAGGTGTACAGCTGCGAAACCGATTCGCTCACGTCGTTCTTCGCGGCCTTTTCGAGCGGCGACCGCACGCGCGCCTTCCTCAAGGTGCAGGACGGGTGCGACTACTGCTGTTCCTACTGCACGATCCACTACGCCCGCGGTTCGAGCCGCAACATGCCCGTCGCCGACCTCGTGGCCGAGGCGCGGCAGATCGCTGCCGGGGGGCAGAAGGAGATCGTCCTGACGGGCGTCAACACGGGGGATTTCGGCCGCACGACGGGAGAGCGGTTCATCGACCTGCTGCGGGCGCTCAACGAGGTCGAAGGGATCGAACGCTACCGCATTTCGTCGATCGAGCCGAACTTGCTGACCGACGAAATCATCGCATTTTGCGCCGCGTCGCCTAAATTCATGCACCATTTCCACATTCCGCTCCAGAGCGGTTCGGACCGGATTCTGGGCCTGATGCGCCGCCGCTACACCACGGCGCGCTTCGCCGAGCGGATCGCGGCCGTGAGACGGCTGATGCCCGACGCCTTCATCGGCATCGACGTGATCGTCGGGTTCCCGGGCGAGACGGAGGCCGATTTCCGCACGACGTACGATTTTCTGGCGGGACTCGAACCCGCTTTCCTGCATATCTTTCCCTTCTCGGAGCGTCCCGGGACGCCGGCCGTCGACCTGCCCGGCAAGGTGCCTCCGTCGGTCGCCACGCAGCGCGTCGCCGAACTGGAGGGCCTCTGCGAACGCCTGCACGGCGTGTTCTGCGCCCGGGCCGAAGGCACGGAGGATACGGTGCTCTTCGAAAGCACGCGCCGCGACGGCATGATGTTCGGCTTCACGGGCAGCTACCGCCGGGTGAAAGTCCCCTACGACCGTTCGAAGGTCAATGCCGTCTGCCGCGTGAAACTCGGCGCGATGGACGAAACTCACGATTTGTTGGGGGAAATTCTGGATTAATCACTATATTTGCAGGAATGGAAATTTAAAACGCTATGACGGGTTTGCGCAAACGGGTGACGGTCGGTTTTTTGAGCATCGTCTGCCTGCTGTTTTTTTCGGGTATGGTCTCGTTTCTCGAATTGAGCCACCTGAGCCGGGATACGGGCGAGATTCTCAAGGCCAACAAACGCAACATCGAGCTGGCCAAGGAGATGCTCGATGCTGCGCACGAGCAGAACATCGCGTTGATCCGCCTTTCGGTTTTCGGCGACAGGTCGTGCGACAGTCTTTGCCGCAAGAGCATGGAGCGGCTCGAAAACACGCTGCTCGTGGCCCAGAGCGAGGCGCTTGAGAAGTCGTTCCTCGACTCGCTGGCCTTCGCTACGACCGAGCTGCGCCTCGTGACGGACAACTACCTCGCCTTCGGGGCGCCGCCCGTGCCGACTCGCCGGCGGCCCTGCGGCCCGATTCGCTGGGCGGCAGGTGGTACAGCGAAGAGTACCAGGCCCTTTACGGCCGTCTTACGGCCGCCATCAAGGAGTTATATGACCTCGACGCAGAGTTCGCTGGTTCCGCGCGCCGAGCAGATGAAGAAAAACGCCTACCGCGCCGTGACGCCCGTGCTGATCTCGCTGGCCGTGATGATCGCCATCGTGCTGATGCTCTTTTACTTTATGTCGATCTACTGCGTGACGCCCATCGAGCGGATGAACAAGGGGCTGGGCGACTGGCTCTCGTTCCGAGTGCCCTTCGCCGTGAAGGGCGACCTCAAGGACGAGGTGCTCGAACTCAAGGAGAAAATCGAGTCGCTGATCAACATTTCCAAACAGACCAAATCCTGATGCGGCGATGCGGGTAGACGTGGTTTTACGGTATATCGGGGTCGTGATGCTCTTCATTGCGATGTTCATGCTGCTGTCGGCGGGAATCTCCTACCTGAGCGGCATGGATTCGGCGTTCTATCCCCTGCTGCTCTCCTCGCTGCTCACGGCCCTGCTGGGCGCCTTTCCGCTGATCTTCGTGGGCAAGCGCGAGCAGATCACCAACAAGGAGGGGTTCTGCATCGTCGTCGGGGCGTGGTTGGTGGCCTGCGTCGTGTCGATGTTCCCCTACCTAATCTGGGGCGGGGAGTTCACGCTGGTCAACGCCTGGTTCGAAAGCGTCTCGGGCCTTACGACAACCGGTTCGACGGTCCTGAACGACGTCGAGGCCCTGCCCCGCGGGTTGCAGTTCTGGCGCATGGCGTCGACGTGGATTGGCGGTATGGGCGTGGTGATGTTCGCGCTGGTGGTCCTGCCGTCGATGGGGCGCAGCAAGATGATGCTCTCCAACGTGGAGCTTTCGACGATGGCCAAGGACAACTACCGCTACCGTTCGCAGATCATCGTGCAGATTCTGCTGGTGGTCTATGTGGGGCTTACCGTGCTGTCGACCGTGCTGCTCAAGATGGCGGGCATGAACTGGTTCGACGCCCTGTGCCACGCCATGTCGGCTTGCGCCACGAGCGGATTCTCGACCAAGAACGCCAGCATCGCCTATTTCAACAGCCCGGCGATCGACACGATCCTGATCTTCGCGATGGCCACGGCGGGCGTCCATTTCGGGCTGATCTACGCCACGGTGACGGGCAAGCGCAGCAACATCTTCCGCTCGGAGGTGACGTGCTGGTACTTCGGGATGCTGCTCGCGGGCGGCGTGCTGATCGCCGTCAGCCTCTTCGCCGCGGACATCTACCCCACGCTGACCGCGTCGTTCCGCTACGCGATGTTCCAGTTCGTGTCGGTGGTGACCACGACGGGTTTCGCTACGGCCGACTCCAACACGTGGACTTCGTTCGCCGTCATCCTGCTGATTTTCGGCTCGATCGTCTGCGCCTGCGCCGGGTCTACGGCCGGCGGCATCAAGGTCAACCGCCTGGTGCTGGCCGGGAAGATGATGCGCACGCGCCTGCGGCAGCAGCAGCATCCCAACGCCATCATCCGCATCCGCCTCGACGGCGTCATTCAGGAGAACGAGGCCCTGCACGCGGTGATGATCTTCATCGTCACCTACCTGATGTTCATACTCGCCGGCACGGTCTTCGGCACGATGCTCGGCGTCGATCTGACGACCAGTTTCACCGGGGCGGTGGCCTCGATGGGCAACGTCGGCCCCGGGTTCGGGGAGGTCGGCTCGATGGATAACTTCTCGGCGATGCCCGCGGCGTTCAAGGTTTCCAATTCGCTGCTGATGCTGCTGGGGCGTCTGGAGATTTTCGGACTCATACAGATTTTTTTTCATTAAATGGTGGAGGTGACCCAAACTATGTTTCGCAGGATTCTCATATACGCGCTGGGTGCGGTTTTCCTAACCGCCGGCGGAGTGCGGGCGCAGCAGCCCGAGGTCGAAGCCCGCATTGCGGGGCTGGAGGGAAACGCCGAGTACATGTCGCTGCTCCGCGAGGATGCGCAGTTGCAGATACGCGAGGATTCGATCGTCAACGCCGTGGAGCGCATGCGCCGGCAGCTGCGCGAGGACCCGGGCAAGCGGCAGCAGTATTCGCAGGAGATTTTGCAGCTCGAAAGCAGGATTTTCGAAATCCGCAATGCCAAGGGACGCCTGATCGACCGTATCAACACCATCGAGCAGGAGTGGGTGCTGGCCAGCCTGAACGGCGCGGCGCAGCAGCCTGCGGCGTCTGCTGAAAAAAGCCCTGCGGAGGCGGTCCCCGACTCGCTGAAGGTCCGCAATCTGGTGGACAACCTCTATTTCCGCGAACACCTCCCGGCGGAGGATTATGCGGCCCTGCGCGACGCGCAGCGGCAGGAGATGCGGGCCGTGGACTATGTCAATCGCTATTTCGCCAACCATGACACGCTGACCGAGCTGGCCGAAACCTACGCCGCCGTGCAGACCGAGGCCGAGGCGATGGAGGTTTTCGAGCGTTACAACGCCTTGCAGGGCGTGAACCGCGCGCTGGCCGACTCGCTCGCCGCGACGTGGAACTCGATTTTCGACAACAAGAGCTACGCCTACGGCTATCTGCTCGACAAGATGGGCGAGGAGGAGGTGCTCGCCCGCGAGGAGGAGGCGCTTTCGGAGGCTTCGCGCCAGCTGTCGGCCTTGCAGGGCGAGACGGCTTCGGACGCCGTGGCGGACTATTTCCTGCGCAAACGGGTCGTCGTCGACTACGAGGCCGCCGTGGCCGGGGTGCTGGCGCTGGACGCCGCACGCGATTCGCTGCGCGGCGTTGCGGCGCAGCTCGAATCCATCGACTACCGCCTGCCGAGGGTCGAAGTCGCCGAGCGTTACTTCCTCGACTACGACAGCGTGGCCTTCTCGTCGAAGCCGGTGTACTCCTACCAGAATCCCATTCCCGAGTGCCGGGTCTATGCCAACGGCACGATCTACCGCATCCTGCTCGGAACGTTCAACACCAAGCGCGCCGCCGCGACTTTCCGGGGCGCCTATCCGCTCTTCTACCTGATCAACGACGAGGGCAAGTGGTGCTACTATGCGGGCGGCTTCGCCACGCTGGCCGAGGCCGAGGCGGCGCAGGCGCTGCTGAAAAAGCGCGGGTTCGTGCGGCCCGAAATCGTGGTGTGGACCGACGGCGCGGCCCGCAACCTTTCGCTCGACCCCGAGGCGGCGAAAGTCACCTACCGCGTCGAGATCACCGGGACCGACGCCCTGTCGGACGAAGTGAAGGGGGTGATCGCCGCAACGGGCGAAGTCTACGAACTTTCGCGCGTGGGCAGCCAGCTCTTCGTCGTGGGGGCTTTCGACGACAGGGCCGTCGCCGACCGTCTGGCCGAGTCGATACGGCAAACGGATGCCGCACTGGAGGTAAAAGTCGCCGAAATCGCAGAATAAATCGGAATCCGGATGAAATTTATCGCAGAATTCGTCCGGATTCTGAATTTTTTACCTATCTTTATTGCAATATTCCACAAGCCTTATGGAGATGTTCTATATTGTACTGCTCGTTTTTTTCGGCCTGCTGTTTCTGGTGGCCGAATTGGTCCTGCTGCCCGGGGTGTCGATCGGGGCCGTGCTGGCGCTGGTCTGCTACGGCAGTTCGGTGTACCTCGCCTTCCGTGATTTCGGTCCCGTGACGGGGACTGTCGTCATCCTCGTCATTCTCGTATTGTCGGTCATCGCCACCGTCGTCTCGCTGCGGGCCAAGACCTGGCAGCGTTTTTCGCTCAAGCAGGAGATCCGGTCGTCGTCGATGCCCGTCATTCCGGCCGAGGAGTTGCAGGTCGGCGACCGGGGCGTGACCCTCTCGCGCCTCTCCCCGATGGGCAAGGTCGAGATCGGAGGCCGCACCTACGAAGCCAAGTCGCAGGGAGCCTATGTCGACCAGCAGCGAGATGTCGAGGTCGTGGGATTCGAGAATTTCAGCGTTATCGTAAAAACAATCAAATAAGCTAAATTATGGATTTTCAGGGTGGAATGATCGTGTTGATCGTCTTCGTGAGCCTTTTTGCGATCTGGCTCCTCTTTCTATTTTATTCCGGTGGGACTGTGGTTCTCGGCCCTGGTGTCGGGCGTGCGTATCAGCCTGCTGCAACTGGTGCTGATGCGTTGGCGCAAGGTCCCGCCCTCGACCATTGTTTCGTCGATGATCGAGAGCACGAAAGCCGGACTGACCCTCAATCCCAACGAGCTGGAGGCCCACTACCTCGCGGGCGGCAACGTCACGAACGTGGTGCACGCGCTGGTTTCGGCCCAGAAGGCCAACATCATGCTGGATTTCAAGATGGCGACGGCCATCGACCTGGCGGGCCGCGACGTGTTCGAGGCCGTGCAGATGTCGGTCAACCCCAAGGTGATCAACACGCCTCCCGTGGCCGCCGTGGCCAAGGACGGCATCCAGCTGATCGCAAAGGCCCGCGTCACGGTGCGCGCCAACATCAAGCAGCTGGTCGGCGGCGCCGGCGAGGAGACCGTGCTGGCGCGTGTCGGCGAGGGCATCGTTTCGTCGATCGGCTCGGCCGCGTCGCATAAGATCGTGCTCGAAAATCCCGACTCCATTTCGCGCGTGGTGCTCGAAAAGGGGCTCGACGCCGGAACGGCCTTCGAAATCCTCTCGATCGACATTGCCGACATCGACGTGGGCAAGAACATCGGCGCCCAGTTGCAGATGGACCAGGCGCAGGCCGACAAGAACATCGCCCAGGCGAAAGCCGAGGAGCGGCGTGCGATGGCCGTGGCGCTCGAACAGGAGAACAAGGCCAAGGCGCAGGACGCCCGCGCCAAGGTGATTCTCGCCGAGGCCGAAGTGCCGCTGGCCATGGCCGAGGCGTTCCGCAACGGCAACCTGGGCATCATGGACTACTACAAGATGAAGAACATCATGGCCGACACGCAGATGCGCGAGACCATTGCCAAACCCGAAAAGAAATAGTTTTGACGGATTTGTTATCAGGGGGTGCGCGTCGTGCGCGCCCTTTTTTGTGAAAGATTCAGACAGTTATGAGAAAGTGCCTTTTGATCCTGTTTTTCGCTTTTGCCGCGGCGGGAGCCTCCGCTGCGCAGATCGACACGGTGGCGATTTTCAGCGCGAAGATGCAGCGCGAAATTCCGGCGCTGGTCGTGGTTCCCGATGCCGGCGTCGGGCGGTGCATGCCCGTGCTCTACCTGCTGCATGGTTTCGGCGGTTCGTACACGACGTGGCAGAACATCACCGACCTGCGTCCGCTGGCCGACGCCTGCGGGATGATCGTCGTCTGCCCCGACGGCGCGAACAGTTGGTATTGGGACAGTCCTCTCGATCCTGCGTCGCAGTTCGAGACCTTCGTCGCGCAGGAACTGCCCGACTGGATCGACGCCCGCTACCTGACGATTCCTTCGCGCGAGGGCCGCGCCGTCACGGGCTTGAGTATGGGCGGTCACGGCGCGCTGTGGGTAGCGCTGCGCCACAAAGACCGTTTCGGGGCTGCAGGATCGACCTCGGGAGGCGTGGACATCCGGCCTTTCCCCGACTCGTGGGAGATGAAGAAACAGTTGGGCGAACTGAAAGACAATCCGGAACGCTGGAACGCGCATACGGTGATCCGTCAGGCCGCTTCGCTCCGGGACGGCGAACTGGCGCTCATCTTCGACTGCGGTTATCAGGATTTCTTCTATCAGGTGAATCTGAACCTCCACGAACAGCTGATGCGGCAGGGCGTGGGGCACGATTTCCTGGTGCGTCCCGGTGCGCACAACGCGGCCTACTGGTCCGCGTCGCTCCCCTGCCAGATGCTTTTCTTTCAGCGCTGGTTCGCCCGGAATGCGCCCCAGCCGGCCGTGACGGCCTCGGGGCGGCGTGTGGTGTATATCGGCGACTCGATCACCGACGGTAATTGGGGCAAGGCCGACGGAAAACCGTCGTCGCAGCGCAATCTGTGGGATCGCAACCACCTTTTCGGCAGCGGGTATATGTATTTATGCGCCAGCTATTACCAGGGCTATTTCCCCGATCGCGACTACCGGTTCTTCAACCGCGGCGTGGGCGGTCATGCGTTGGGCGACCTTGCCGCCCGCTGGCAGGAGGATGTGATCGACCTGTGACCCGACGTGCTGTCGGTGTTTGTCGGGACGAACGATGCGGAACGTCACCTTGGCAGACTGCTGCGCGCCGACGATCCGAAAACGGTTCCCGACTTCGATTTTGCCGACTGGGAAAGGACCTATCGCGGCCTGCTCGATCAGGCCCGGCAGGCAAATCCTGCGTTGAAAATCGTACTGTGCACGCCCTTTGCCGCACCCTGCGGGAAGATCGTTGAAGGCGCATTGGGCGAATATTATCCCCTGCGGCAGCGGATACTGGCACAATGCTGTGTGATCGTGGAGCGAATCGCAGCCGACTACGGTGCGACGCTCGTGCCCTTCCACCGGCTTATCGCCGATCTGGAAACGCGGCTGCCGAACGGCGATGCGACCTATTGGGTGTGGGACGGCATCCACCCCACGCCTGCCGGTCAGCGACTGATGGCCGATTGCTGGATCGGCGCCGCGGCCCGGAACGGTGTTATGGAATGACAAAAGCGAGCCTTCGAAGGCTCGCTTTTGTTTGGCGCGGGGTCAGTAGACCTCCTCGGGCAGCGTTTCGCCGACCGGTTCGCCTTCGAGGTTGTCGCGCCACTTGATCGCCGCGTGCGTGCCGTCGCAGTAGGGTTTGTTGGCCGACTGGCCGCAGCGGCATGCGACCACGCGGTTGCGGATTTCGTAGGTATGGCCGTCTTCGCGCCGCAGGGGAATGCCGCCGCGAATCCACAGGCCGCCGCTGCTGCCGATGGTGACGTCCTCGATCAGCCCGAGACTCGGGGCGAACCGGAATTCGTAGGGGCTGCCCGTTTTTCGGTCCCAGGCCGTCAGCCGTCCGCCGGGGCACATCGACGCTTCGCGGATGGCCAGCTGGCGTGCTTCGGGATCGGCGGACCGCTCGGTGAGCGTCCATGCGTCGCCCCCGGGGTGGCAGAAGCGCGCGAAGACGCAGTATTTCGGATTGTCGGTCATCGTGAGGGTCCCGCCCTCGACGGTCTCGGCCTTGTCGAGCAGCGATTCGTAGGGTGCGGTGAGCGTCGGGTCCCAGGTCGCCGTTTCGTGGCTCCCGTCGCAGTAAGGTTTGCGTTTCGAGGCCCCGCAGCGGCAGAGCGCCGTAGGTTCCGCCTCGGTCGAGAAGTGGCGCCCCTCCTGAAAATACCAGCTTTCGTTCTGCTCGTTGGGCATGATGAACTGCTCGGCCAGCGGCGGGCGTCCGTAGACCAGGAAGGGGCCTTTTTCGGTCACGGTGATGCTGAAGCGCTCCTCGGCGGGAGAACTTCCCGTTTCGATTTTCAATTTCGACATACTATATGCGTTTCTGATTCGTTAGGGAATAGGCGGCAATAATTGTTCCCAAATGCAATTATTCGGACGGGCATGTGGCATTTATTCCGCTTTTTGGTATCTTTGGTGCCGTGACGGCACTTTCGGGAGGGGAAGTTTTGTTGAACCGTGCGCAATTCGGTTTTGCACCCGTCCGACTTTTTATTATCTTTGCCGTTGATTTTGAAACTGAAATAAGAAAAGAATGAACTATATGAAAAGATTTGCAGGGTTGGTTTGCGCGGTTGCGGCCGTCGTTTTTTTTGCTTCGTGCAGCAAGGACAAGGAATCGGGAACGATCGCGTTCGATTCTCCGGCCGTTTTCCTCAATGCGGGCGACGCAGTGACGGTGGGCTTTTCGGCCTCCAACATCGAGAGTTTCTCGATAACGGGCAAACCCACGGGCTGGAGCGATCCCGTTATCGACGCGGCGAACCGCACCATTACGGTCGTCTCTCCCGAGAAATTCGACGACGACAATGATGCCGTAAAGTCGGGTTCGGTGACCCTGACGGGCAAGGTGCACGGCGGATCGACGGCTTCGGCGACGCTTTTCGTGGGTGTGGTCGACACCGAGGATTTGAGCGTAAGCCGGCCAACTGTTATCTGATCAACAAGAAGGAGACCAACTACCTGATCAACGCCATGTACAAGGGCGACCTGACCGAGCTGGCGACCTCTTCGGTCGATGTCGTCTGGCAGAGCCGGTCGAATCTGATCCAATACCTGGAGTTGAAAGACGGCAAGGCGTCGTTCTACGTGGCTGCCGACAGCGACGACGGGGACAAGATCAAGGAGGGCAACGCCGTGATCGGAGCCTACGACGCCGGCGGCACGCTGATCTGGAGCTGGCACGTATGGGCTGCGGACTACGATCCCGAAGCCGAGGGCGGTGCGGTCGATTTCAACGGCTATTCGATGATGACCCGCAACCTCGGGGCGCTGGCCGCCGACAACTCGTCGGTGGAGAACATCCTCGCCTCGTACGGACTTTATTATCAGTGGGGCCGTAAGGACCCCTTCATCGGCCCGAGTTCGTACAACGCCGCCAACGGCGCATCGGCCAGCATGTACAACGGCGGCGGCAGCCGCGTCTACCTGCGGACGGCCGCTTCGAGCGCCGAGACGGGTACGGTGGCTTACGCCGTGCAGCACCCGCTGACCTTCATCACGGGCGTCTCCGGTTCGGAGAACGACTGGCTGTGGAGCGCACATTCCGACGATTTGTGGTCCGCTTCGGAAAAGAGCGCCTACGACCCCTGCCCCTATGGCTGGCGGGTGGCTCCGTCGGCCGTGTTCGACGGTTTGAAACTTGTGGGAGCCCCCACGGCGGCGGATGCCGACAAATACGGCTGGGGCCTGACCGATCCGGAGCGGGGAACCTCGTCGCTGTTTATCGGCGCAGGACGCCGCCGTTACGACAACAGCACGATCCTGAACGTTTACAACCCCGTCACCGTGCGCAGCGTGGCCGAGGAGGCGCAGCCCTGGGAGGGTCTTTATTGGACCGCAGGGACGCTGTCGGGTACGAAATCCCCGGCTTTCCACTTCTGGTTCGAGAAGAAGACCACCGGCGGAGGCCTCGAAAACAACGTCCCCTATGCCCGTGCCAACGGCATGTCGGTGCGTTGCGTGAGGGTGCAATAGGGACATCCGGAAGAAACCGAACGACGGACCGGCCTTGATGCCGGTCCGTTTTCGTTTGGTATAACAGTTGCGGGGATAGCGGTACTAAAATCCCCGGCTATGAAAATCAAGACAGGAAAAGGCTCCGTTACGCTCGTCGTGCTGCTGGCAATCTGGTCCGTGTCGGCCATTGCGTCGCTGCCCGGACTGGCCGTCTCCCTATTCTGGGCGATCTGAACAAGGTGTTTCCCAAGGTTACGGACCTCGAAATCCAGATGCTCACCTCGCTGCCGTCGCTGCTGATCATCCCCTTCGTGCTGCTCTCCGGAAAACTCTCCGAGGGGAGGGACAAACTCAAAATCCTGATCGTAGGACTTTCGATTTTCTTTTTGAGCGGCGTGGCCTGCCTGTTCGCCCGCAGCATGGCGTGGCTCATCGTCATCAGCTGCATCCTCGGTGTCGGCGCCGGCATGGTCATCCCCCTCTCGACGGGCCTGATCGTCGACTATTTCACGGGGGACAGCCGCGTCCGGCAGCTGGGGTACAGTTCGGCGATCAACAACCTCACGCTCGTCGTGGCGACCGCCGTGACGGGCTACCTGGCCGAGGTCAACTGGCATCTTCCGTTCCTGGTCTATACCCTGCCGGGCATCTCGCTCGCGCTGTCGTTTTTCCTCCGGCGCAGCCGCTCCACGCCCGAGCCGGAGCAGAGCATCCAGATGCGCCACAAACGGATCGACCGGGGCAAGCTCGTCGGACTGATGCTCTTTTACTTCTTCGCCACTTACGCCGTGCTGGCCATCGCCTTCTACGCCTCGTTTCTGGTCGACGACTACAAGATCAGCAGTTCGTTTTCGGGTGTGCTGATCTCGTTGTTCTTCCTGGCGATCATGCTTCCCGGGCTGTTTATCGACCGGATCATCCGCGCGCTGAAGCAGAACGTCAACCTCGTGTCGCTGGGGCTGGTCTGCGCGGGGCTGCTGTGCGTGGGGATCTTCCGTGACAAGACGATGCTCGTCGTCGGGGCGTTGCTCACGGGCTTCGGCTACGGGGTGATCCAGCCCGTCATCTACGACAAGGCGGCGACCATCGCTCCGCCCCGCTCGGCGACGCTCGCGCTGTCGTTCGTCATGGCGATGAACTACCTTGCGGTGATGATCTGCCCCTTCATCATGGACATGTTCCGCCATCTGTTCCACACCCACAGCGACCGTTTCCCGTTCTTCTTCAACGCCGCGCTGGTGTTCGCGCTGGCCGCCGTCACCTGGTTCCGGCGCGGGAATTTCACGCTCGGACTCGACGAATCGTATTACAAAAACTGACCGGAGGTCTTGTGAATAACATAAAAAGTTTTATTTTTGTGCTTAAAAGTCGCAAAAATAAACCTGAATGATGAAAAGACAACTCCTTCTTGCGCTTCTGGCGGCGGGCCTCGCCGCTGCACCCGGCTGTGCCGATAAGCGGGATGCGGTTCCCGGCATCCGGATCACGCCGTCGATCAAAACCCGCGTCACGGGGCTTCATTTCGATACGGGCGACTGTATCGGTCTGACCGTCACGAAGAACGGCTCGGATTACGTCCGGAACCACCAGATGACCTACGACGGCTCGGCCTTCACGGCTTCCGGCCTGCTGTGGTACAACGACCTGAACGAAACCTCGACGCTCACGGCCTATTTCCCCTATTCGGCGTCGGGCGTTCCCGACGAGTTCTCCGTGGCGCGGGATCAGAGTGCGGGCTGCGCCTCCTCGGACCTGCTGGGAGCCGTGGCGAAGAACGTGACGCCCACGGGCACGCCCGTCGGGATGCTGTTCTATCACCTGATGTCACAGCTGACCATCGTCATTACCAACAATTCCGATGCTGCGGTTTCGGGCGTCGCCGTGGGCGGATTCGTCCCGACGGCCTCGGTGGATCTCTCCGTGCCGACGGCTTCGGCGAAAGCCGGCGCGGCGGCCGCTGAAATCGAAACCTTCGAAGTGACGCCCGACGCCTCCTACCGTGCGATTCTCGTGCCGCAGCAGGGGGCGCTGACCGTCACGGTCTCCACGCGCGACGGCAAGAGCCGCAGCAAGACCCTCTCTTCGGCGACGCTCGAAAGCGGCCGAAGGTACGACATGTCGGTGCTCGTCACCAACATCGACATCGAGCTGAAGCTGAGCGGCGAGGTCAGCGACTGGGAAGACGGCGGTTCGCTTGACGAGGGCGACGGCGGGGAGGCTTCCGAACTGGAATACGGCGGCGATACCTACCGCACGGCGAAGATCGGCGGACAGGTATGGATGGCCGAGAACCTGCGCTACCAGCCTGCGGGTACGGAGATCGGCGATGGCGTATGGTATCCCGAGGAGGGACTTTCCGCGGTGGCGGAAAAAGGGCTGCTGTATGATTATAAGACGGTGACGGGCGGCGTCACGGTCCGGTCCGGGACTCCGCTGCGGGGCATTTGTCCCGAGGGCTGGCACGTTCCAGCATTGGCCGAACTCGAAGCGCTCCTTGCCGCCGGGCCTGCGGCCGGATTTTTCAGGTGCGCCGGATACTGGATCGTGAACGGCACGTCGAACAGGTACGGAGACGCCGACAAAGGTTATCTGATAAGCTGCGAGGCCACGGCCGAGCGGAGCGGCTGCCTGGTTTACAGCACCACGACCGATCCGGTGACCGGCGAGGTTCCGCTCGGATACGGCCTGTCGGTCCGCTGCGTGAAAGACGACGCCGTGCGGTAGACAATGAAAAAGGTCCCTTGTCAAGGGACCTTTTTCTGTTTAATCGCGGTTCAGGAAGAAGATCGGGATGTTCGCCAGGAAGACGTCTCTGCCCGAAAGCTGCGATCTTTTTTCGAGCAGTTCGCGCAGCGGAATCTCGCCGATCACGTAGTTGCTCTCCTCGCTGATGAACTGTTCGTGAATCTTCGAGAAGTTCAGAATGCCCTGCACGTCGGTCTCCTTGTAGCGGGCGTAGATTTTCAGCGTAATGTCGGTCGTGTAGTCGGGTTTCTCGATGTAGTTCATCTTCTTGTACTCGTAGCGGTAGTTGTTCAGCCGCGCCATGATGTCGCTCAGGATCGACGACGCCGTGGGCAGGCTGCCCGCGCCCTTGCCGAACATGAACTGCCGGTCGTAGCACTCGCCGCGGATCACCACGCCGTTGTACTCGTCGTCGACGCTGTAAATGTACTTGGCAGGCGTCACGAACTCCGGCATGACGAACATCGTGAAATGTTCGTCGCTCACCTTGACGACCTGCGCCACCAGCTTGATCTTCACGTTTTTCTCACGGGCGTACTGAATGTCCGAATCGTGGATCGTCGAGATGCCGTAGGTGAAGATGCGCTCCGGGGCGACGTAGGTTCCCAGCGCATGCACGGTGATGATCACCAGCTTGAACAGCGAGTCGTAGCCCTCGATGTCGAACGAGGGGTCGCTTTCGGCGAAGCCCAGCGCCTGCGCCTGCGCGAGGGCGTTGGCGTAGGAGTCCTTGTGGTCGAAGACGCGCGAGAGGATGTAGTTCGACGAGCCGTTCAGAATGCCCTTGACCTCCAGCAGCAGGTCGTTGTCGTAGTACTCTTCGAGGTTGCGGATCACGGGGATCGAGCCGCACGACGAAGCGTCGTAGAGCAGCGCCACGTTGCGGGTTTTCTGAATCTCGATCAGCTCGGGAAGGTGTTTGGCGAGCATCGTCTTGCTGCCCGACACGACGGGGATGCCGCGCAGCATGGCGCGTTTGACGATGTTGTAGGCGGCATCGGCATCGTCGATGACCTCCACCACGAGGTTGATGTTCTGGTTGTCGAGGATGTCGTCGACCGAGGTGGTGAACAGCGAAGGGTCGACTTCGATCTTGCGCGGCTTTTTGGGGTCGCGGACGCAGATTTTCACGATTTCGGCGTGGGCGTTCTTCGATTTGCGCACCACTTCGTAGATGCCCTGTCCGACGACGCCGAATCCGAACAGTCCGATTTTGATTTTGGTCATGGGGTATCCGGTTTTTAATTGTTCATAAAAGGTAGCAGTATGTCGTTCAACTGTTCGTGTTCGACGAGGAATCCGTCGTGGCCGAACGGCGAGTCGATTTCGTGGTACGCGCTGCCGGGGATCATGGCGTGCAAGCTGCGCATCTCGGCGGGCGTGAAGATGATGTCGGTCGTGATGCCGACCACCAGCGTCCGGGCCGTGATGCTGCGGAGCGCCTGCTCCAGTCCGCCCCGCCCGCGGCCCGCGTCGTGCGTGTCGAAGGCGTCGAGGATCGCGTAATAGGAGTAGGCGTTGTAACGGCGGCGGAGTTTTTCTCCCTGGTATTGCTGGTAGGTGCACGCCCGGTGCACGGCGGGGCGCTCCTCGCGGTCCTGCTGGGTGAGGTTGTAGCCTTCGGGACCGCGGTAGCTCAGCAGGCCGATGGCCCGGGCCGCCGCCAGTCCTTTCATTCCAGCGTCGTCGCGCGGCTGGCCGAAAGTCGTGTCGGCCTCGATGGCCATGCGCTGCGTTTCGTCGATGGCGATGGCCCAGGGCGAAGCCTTGGCCGCGGTGGCGATCAGCACGAGCCGTTCGATCCGCTCCGGTTCCGAAACGGCCCACTCGATGGCCTGGAAACCTCCGACCGAGCTGCCCACCAGCGTCCCGATGCGCCCGATGCCGAGCGCGTCGGCCAGCAGCCGGTGCGCCCGCACGATGTCGCGGATCGTGAAGGGCGGAAAATCCTTGTACCAGGGCCGCCCCGTGGCGGGATTCACGTGCAGCGGCCCCGTCGTGCCGTAGTGCGAGCCGATGATGTTGGCGCAGACGACGAAATGGCGTGCGGGGTCGAGGAACCGTCCGCCTCGACCGTGTGGGGCCACCAGTCGGCGACGTCCGAATTGGCCGTCAGCGCGTGGCACACCCATGCCACGTTGTCCTTGGCGGCGTTCAGCGTGCCGTAGGTGTGGTAGGCGATCCGCAGCTCGGGCAGTGTGTGGCCCGTTTCGAGTTCGAACGGTCCGGGAGCTATGTAAATCTGCGGTTCCATTATCCGATTTGTGCGAAAGCCTGTTCGAAATCCTCGATAAGGTCGTCGGCGTTTTCCAGTCCCAGCGAGATGCGCAGCAGCGTGGGCGTGACGCCTGCCGCCGTAAGGTCGGCGTCGCTCAACTGTTTGTGGGTCGTCGACGCCGGATGGGTCACGACGGTGATCGAGTCGCCGATCATGGTCATGTTGGCCGCCAGGCGGAGCGATTCGACGAAGCGCACGGTGCTTTCGAGCGTGCCCTTGAGTTCGACGGTGAAGACCGCCGATGAGCCGTAGCGGTAGTATTTGCGGGCGTTTTCATGGCTCGGGTGCGTGTCGAATCCCACGAAGCTGACCCGCTCGACCTTCGGGTGGCTGCGGCAGTATTCGGCCAGTTTCCAGGTGGATTCCACCTGATGCTTCACGCGCAGCGAGAGGGTCTCCAGCCCGATCATCATCAGGTAGGAGTCGAACGGCGAGGGGCAGCATCCCAGGTCGCGCAGCCCGTCGACGCGGCATTTGACGATGAAGGCCGCCGGACCGAACGCCTCGTGTAAATTCAGCCCGTGATACCCTTCCGAAGGTCCGTCGATCTGCGGGAATTTGCCGTTCGCCCAGTTGTAGTTGCCGCCGTCGACGATCACGCCGCCCATGGCCGTCCCGTGGCCGTTGATCCACTTCGTCGCGGAGTCCACGACGATGTTCGCGCCCCACTCGAACGGGTTGCAGAGGTAGCCCGCCGCACCGAACGTGTTGTCGACGATGAACGGAATGTCGCGCCGCCGGGCCAGTTCGCCCAGCGCCTCCAAGTCGGGGACCGCGCAGGTGGGATTGCCCATGCTCTCGGCGTAGAGCGCCTTGGTGCGGCTGTCGATCAGCGCCTCGAAATCCTCGGGACGCTCGCTCGGGGCGATGCGGCAGTCGATGCCGAGCCGGCGCAGCGACGTGCGGAACTGGTTGTAGGTGCCTCCGTAGAGGAACGGCGAGGCGACGATGTTGTCCCCTTCAGCCGCCAGCGAAAGCACGGCGATCAGGATGGCCGACATGCCCGACGAGACGGCGAGCGCCCCCACAGCCCCGTACAGGGCGGCGATGCGCTGTTCGTAGGCCGTCGTGGTGGGGTTTTGCAGGCGCGTATAGATGTTGCCGCCTTCGCTCAATTCGAAGAGCCTTGCGGCGTGGTCGCAGTTTTTGAACCGATAGGCCGCCGTGGGATAGATCGCCACGCCCCGGGCGCCGGTGGGTTCGTCGGGTTGCAGGCCCGCATGAATCTGGAGGGTTTCGAAACGGTACTTTTTTGAATCCATGGTATGTTATATCTGTCGTTAAAAAATCCGATAAAAAAATCCGACCTCTACGAAGCCGGATTGTGTCATTTTCAGTGCATGAAGGAGCTACACCCGGCGAAAACGGTTGCACATGCACATGGACATCATCATCGTTCCGCGGTGTTCTCCGCGGCGCCGACAGTCGTATGTTGCAGGGCTGGTCATTCGCTTCTGTTGCTCTTACGGTGCAAATATAGGAAATTTTTTCGGAAATCCTCTTTTTCGGCCGGAATTTTGTTTTGCGTAAAAAAACGGGCTTTTTTTGTCATATAAATGAGCGGAATTTTGTAGTTGAGAAAATTATACTTAGTATTTGTCGCGAAGACAGAATGCATCACACATTTAGAAAATTACGATATGAAAAAACTTTGCACGGCTTTGATGGCGGTGGCTGTTGTCGCTTCCTCCTGTCAGAAGGATCTGGGCGGAAGCCCTGACAGTCCGGTTGTGCCGGGGGCTGTTCCCGCCGATTTCGACTGGAAAACGACCCGGAACGTGACCGTTTCGGTGTCGACGCCTGTCGTGGAAGGCGCGACGCCACCCTATGCCGTGATCCGCATTTACTCCTCGCCGATCCTTTCGGCGGAGAATCTGGCGGCCCGGGGCGTGGCGAAATCCGCTATGCCTTTCCGGTCGGCGTTCACACTGAACGCCGGGACCGAAAACCTCTATGTCCAGACCACCCTGCCCGACGGCACGAAGTCGGTGAAGATGGTCGGGGCGCACGGCACGGTAGCCGTGACGGGCGCTTCGATGAAGGCTGCCGCTGCGCCGAAGATGCGTCTGGCGGCGAACGCCCGGGTCGGGAGTTCGATGCCCGATTATCCGAAAATGGAGGCGCCCGATGCGGCGTCGTTCGATTCCAAAGCCGTGATCACTGCGATCGAGAGCGGCAAGAGCTACCAGCTGGGAGCCAGTTGGGCTTTTTACGCCGCTCCCGAATACCTGATCCCTGCCGGGGCGGAGGTTGCGGGCAAATTGGATCTCAACGGCGGGTTCAGCCCCTATCAGGCCCCGATCCTCTATGTCGCCGGCAAACTGACGCTTTCGTCGCTCAACATCGGACGGGCCAAACTGGCTGTATTGCCGGGCGGCGAGGTGAAGATCGGGACCCTGAAAATTCAGCCTTCCGCCGCCGACGGGGCTGCGGTCTACGTCTTTGCCGATGGCAAGCTGTCCGTCGGGAAACCCAATGTCAGCGGCAAATGCATCGTAAACAACGGTACGTTGACGGTCGATGGCAGCCTCGACATGAATAACGGTCTGACTGTCTACAACACGGCGACGGGCGTGCTGACCGTGACCGACGAGATGAAGGTTTCTAACTCCGCGCGGATCTACAACGACGGCGCCGTTACGGTCGACGATCTGAAAATCAATTCCGACGGCGAGTTCCACAACTGCGAGAACGCCCTGCTCGTCGTGAACGACGAGTGCGAGTTGGAGCGCAGTACGGCCATTTACCAGCGCGGCCGGGCTTCGATCGAAGAGATGACCGCCCGCGGTACGATCTGGGTGAACTGCCACACTTCGGTGAACGAGCTGGAGGCCCAGGGGGCGGAGTTCAATTTCAGCGCGAATGCCGGACTCGATGCCGGAAGGGTCGAATTCAACAATACGAACGTGTCGATGGCCCGAGGCGCGATCTTCACGATGGAGGAGTACAACGCCGACGAAAAGGGCGGCGGGAACAGATTCGCGTTTACCGGCGACGCCGATCCAAGGGCCGTGGTCCTGATTTCGGAGAAGGCGTATACCCGCAAAGGGCATGAAACCTATTTCTCGGGAGCGATCGAGGTCGTTTATGACAACGACCGGGATAAGGATTACACGATCCGGAAGGATTATCTGACCGACGGAGCCGTGATGTCGGCGTCGCAGACGACGATCATCGCAGAAAACGGCTGCAACGGCGGCAAGGACCCCGTAAATCCTGATCCGGAGCCGGAACCCGACGAGTATGCGAACGTTCCCGGACATACCTATACTTATTGCTTCGAGGACAACTGGCCGTGGCTGGGCGATTACGACATGAACGACGTGGTCATCGTGAGCCGTATCGACCGTATGACGTCGAAGGACGGCGGCAAGGTCTCGGCTCTTACGATCAACTGGGAACTGCGTGCTGCGGGGACCACCTACGACATCGCCGGAGCTGTGCAGATGGACAAGGTGCAGACGTCGGACGTGGCCGGCGTCGTCTCGTCGCACGAGGGCTTCGGCAGCGGTGCGTTCGCTTCGCGGGGGCTCGACGCCGACAGCCCCTGTGCCGTGATTCCGTTCTTCAACAGGACGGAGGAGCTGTTGAGTGCCTCGAACACCTGGAAGGGACAGCCCGCCGCAATCCGGAAACACACCACGACGGTGACCTTCTCGCAGCCGGTGGACATCGCCTCGGTACTGGATTCGGAGATGAACTTCTTCATCGCGCCGAAGCAGCGCACCAGCGAGATTCACATGCCGGGCTATGCGCCGACCGCTTCGGGGATTATCGGCAAGGGTTCGTTCCTGCCTTCGGATCCCTACAAGTTCTTCGTGACGGAGGGCGACCAGACCAAGAACAACTACATGATGTGGGCGCTGATGATTCCGGGCGAGTTCCGCTACCCTGCCGAGACGAACGACATCCGCGGCGTCTACGAATACTTCATGGCATGGGCCTCGTCCAACGGCGCGGAGCACGCGGAGTGGTATCTGGAGAGCGCCGATGCCGGCAGGATCTATTGAGAGAACGACCTGTTATGGGAAGAGGCTGCGAACGATTCGCAGCCTTTTTCGCATCCGGAAGATGCCGGCGGACCGAGGGCTGCGCAGGTATCGAGGACGGCCGGGCCGTGCGGGGCTTCCGCAGGCCCGGGGACCGCAGGCTTTGAAACTCCGCGGGAACCGCGGCTTCGCTTCGCAGAGGTCTGCGGGCCTCGGGCGCACGGAGTCGCCTTTGCGGCGTCCGGCGGCCATGTCGTTTCCGGGCGTAAAAAAGCCCCGCAGTTCGGCTGCGGGGCTTTTTTACAGGCGTATTGCGAAACTCACGGTTTGCGGTCGATCAGTTCGATGCCCTTCCGGGTCCCCGCGCCGCGGAGTATCGTCCGGCAGAAGAGCCGGAGTTCCTCGCGGACCGTGCCGTTCAGGCGCAGGTCGAGGATCGTGCTCATCAACTGCTCGGCAAATGCCGGGGCGTCGATTTCGGGCAGCAGAAGCTGTTCCTGGCGACAGGTTTCGAGGTAGTCGGTCAGTTCCCTGCGCCAGAATTCCCGGTGCTCGTCGTAGTGCTCCGCGAAGATGATCTTGCGGCTGATGTCCGACAGGAAACGGTGGTCTACCGTATAGAGGTTGTCGATGTATTCGTTCGTCAGCCGGAGCACCTTTTGCAGCGGATTGCCGCCGCGCCTTTTGCGGCAGGCGACGATGCGTTCCCGCTGCTGGTGGCTCATGGCCTCGAGGCATGCGCTTACGAGGTCATTCTTGTCGGTGAACATTTCGTACAGGGTGCGTTTCGAGATTCCCAGCGTCTGCGCGATCTCATCGACCCGGACGGCACGGATGCCGTTCCGGGCGATAAGCTCCTGCGTAGCGTGGATGATCTCCTCTTTGGTCACTCCCCGTTTCATTATTTTTCCTCCGTAATGTCACGGCCTCCGCCGAGAGCCTGGTAGAGGTTCACGGTTCCCTGGATTTCGTCGAAACGGTCTGCGATCTGCGACAGCTGTGCCGAAAGCAGCGACTGCTGGGCGGTCAGCACTTCGAGGTAGGTGGTCGAGCCGTGCTGCATCAGCAGTTCGGTCGACTCCACGGCGCGCTCCAGCGCTTCGATCTGCCGCACGCGGAGGTCCGCCTTGGCGCGGGCCGACTGGCACTGCGTGAGGGCGTTGTTGACCTCGGCGCCTGCGTTGAGCAGCGTCTGCTGGAACGACAGCTTCGATTCCTCCTGCTGCGCCTTGGCGATCTTCACGCGGGCACGGTTGGCGTTGGCGTTGAAGATCGGTTGCAGGAGCGATCCTGCGGCGTTCCAGATCAGCTTGCCGGGATTGACGATGTCTGCGCCGCTATTGTTGGTCCAGCCCACTGTGCCGCTCAGCGTGATCGAGGGGTAGAGGGCCGAACGGGCGCTCGCCGTGGCGTAGTACGACTGCATGAGCGAATACTCGGCCGAACGTACGTCGGGACGGTTCGAAAGCATCAGCAGGGGTACGCCGACCGTCAGGTCGTCGGGCAGCTGCTGGTTTTCGAGACGTCCGCGTGCGATGGTGTGCGGAACCTCTCCCAGCAGCGAGCAGAGCGAATTCTCGGCCTGCGTACGCTGGTAGCCCAGGTCGTGCAGCGATGCCTCGATGGCCAGCGTGTTGGCCTCGTACTGGGCCACTCCGGCCTCGTTGGCGTAGCCCGCCTCTTTCAGGGCGCGCATCGCCTCGACGCTCTGGCGCCACTTGGCAGCCGTCTCCTCCGTCACCTCGTACTGGCTGTCGAGCATCAGCAGCGTGTAGTAGAGATTGGCCACGCCCGAGATCAGCTGCGTCTTCACGGCCTGCTCGTACTCCTTGCTCTGGGCGTAGAGCGCCTTGGCCTTGCGCTTGGCGTTGGTCAGTCCGTTGAAGATGTCGATCTGCCAGCTGGCCGTCACGGGAATCGAATAGGTTTTCGCCGTCGGTCCGCCGTCGAAGCTGCTCAAGCTGCCCTGCGGGGCGAAGTTGAACGACGGCAGGTAGGCCAGACGCGCCGATTTAAGTGTCGCCTCGGCCTCCTTCACGCGCCAGCCTGCCGACAGCAGGTCGGTGTTGTTCTCCAGCGCAAGCGCGATAAGCGCCTGCAACTGGGGATCGGTGAACATTTCCTGCCAGCGGATGTCGCCCAGGGTGGTCGTGTCGGCGGTCTCCGCCGATCCGTACAGCCCTGCGGTCGTCACCTCGGGACGGGTATAGGGTTTGTAAATGCCGCAGCCGGTCAGCGCCGCCGCGGCGCATATAATCAGGATCTTTTTCATGTGTTACTCCTCCTCTTTCTCGTTTTTACACTCTTCCAGTTCGGCACGCACGGCCCACTGCGGATCGGGATCGAATTCCAGGGGCTTGACTTTCTCCTGCAACGTCTGGAAGACGATGAACAGCGTCGGCACGAGGAACAGCAGCGCCAGCGTACCTACGATCATACCGCCGATGACACCTGCACCGAGGGTCGAGTTGCCGTTTGCGCCTACGCCGTGCGAGAGCACCAGCGGGATCATACCGAACACGCAGGTGAGGACGGTCATCAGAATGGGACGCAGACGGGCTTTGGCGGCCGACACGGCGGCCTGCGAGAGGCTCATGCCCGCGGCGCGGCGGTCGGCAGCGTACTCCGTGATCAGGATGGCCGTTTTCGACAACAGACCGATCAGCATGATGATACCCGTCTGGAGGTAGATGTTGTTCTCCAGTCCCATTATCTTGGCGAGCAGGAACGAACCCATCAGACCGCACGGAACCGACAGAATGACGGCGAACGGAATGAGGAAACTCTCGTACAGCGCGCTCAGAATGAGGTAGATCAGCAGGATACAGATACCGAAGATGATGACCGTGTTGCTGCCCGTCTGGGCCTCCTCGCGCGTGATGCCGTCGAACTCGTAACCGTAGCCCTTCGGAAGCACCTGCGCGGCCGTTTCCTGAATGGCCCGGATGGCGTCGCCCGACGAATAACCGTCGGCGGCCGTACCGTTCACGGCGATCGAACTGTACATGTTGAAGCGGTTCAGCACCTCGGAGCTGTAAACCCTCGTCAGGTTCACGAACTGGCCCAGGGGAGCCATCTCGCCGCTGCTCGAACGCACAAAGACGTTGTTCAGCGACTCGGTGTCGAGGCGGTATTTCGGGTCGGCCTGCATCGTCACATAGTACATTTTCGAGAACCGGTTGATGTTCGAAACATACTGGCCGCCGTAGTAGCCTGCCAGCGTCGAGAGGATCGAGGTCGGCGATATGCCGGCACGCTTGGCCTTCGCCGCGTCGATGTCCACCATGTACTGCGGGAAGTTGATGTTGAAGGTCGAGTATGCGCGGGCGATCTCCGGACGCTGGTTCAGCGCGCCGATGAATTGCAGGTAAATATTGTAGAATTCGGTCAGGTCGCCGCCGGTCTTGTCCTGCAGGTGCATGGAGAAACCGGTCGAGGTTCCGTAACCCGAGATCATCGGCGGAGCCACGGCGAAGATCTGTGCGTCCTTGATGTCGGCGGTGCGGCCGTAAATCTGGCCGATGACGGCGTTCACGTCATCCTCCTTGTTCGGACGCTCGTCCCAGTCCTTGAGTTTGATGATGGCCATACCGTACGACGAACCCTGTCCGGCGATCATGCCGTAACCGGCCACCTGCATGTAGTCGCGAATCTGCGGAATGCCGCTGATGCGCTGCGAAACCTGCTCCATGACCTTGTGGGTCTCGGCGAGCGAGGAACCCGGGGCCGTGGTGACGTTGACCATGATCGTACCCTGGTCCTCGTCGGGAACCAGACCCGTCTTGGTGGTGTTCATCAGCAGAGCCAGCGCCGCGATGGTCAGGCCGAGCGTCGACCACATCAGCCACTTGTGCTTGATGAAGAGCATCACGCCGTGCTTGTACTTGTTGACCAAGGCTCCGAATGCCGTGTTGAAGGCCTTGCGGAAACGCGCTGCGAAGTTGTCGCGCATCTCGCCGTTCTCGTCGAGGTACGGCTTCAGGATCATGGCGCAGAGCGCCGGCGACAGCGTAAGGGCGTTGACGGCCGAAAGACCCACGGCCACGGCCATCGTGATACCGAACTGCGTGTAGAAGACGCCCGACGTTCCGCCCATCATGGCGACGGGGATGAACACGGCCATGAAGACCAGCGTCGAGGTCACGATGGCCGATGTGATACCCGACATGGCGTCGATGGTCGCCATGTAGGAGGATTTGTAGCCCGCGTCGAAGCGTGCCTGCACGGCTTCGACGACGATGATGGCGTCGTCGACGACCGTACCGATCGCAAGAACCAGCGCGAAGAGGGTCAGCAGGTTGATCGAGAATCCGGCGAATGCGAGGAAGCCGAAGGTTCCGACCAGCGCCACGAGAATCGACACCGTGGGGATGAGCGTTGAGCGGATGTCCTGCAGGAAGACGTACACGACCAGGATCACGAGGAGAATGGCCTCGAACAGGGTCTTGACCACCTCTTTCATCGAGGCGTAGAGGAAGTCGTTCACGCTCTGGAGATGTGCGACGGCGATGCCTTTCGGCAGTTCGGCCTGCAATTCGTCGAGCAGGGCGTTGACGTCGTTCACGACCTGCGTGGCGTTCGAACCGGCCGTCTGGAAGATCATCGTGCTGACGCCCGGATGGCCGTTGGTGTAACCTTTGTAAGCGTAGGATTCGCTGCCCAGTTCGATGTCGGCGATGTCCTTCAGACGCAGGAGCGTGCCGTCGGGCTTCGAGAGCAGCACGATTTCACCGAACTCTTCGGGCGTCTGGTGGCGTCCGCGGTATTTCATCGTGTACTGGAACGTGTTCTGGGAGTTCTCGCCCAGCGTACCGGTCGCCGATTCGATGTTCTGCTCGGCCAGCGCCGCCGTCACGTCCGACGGGATGAGCTTGTACTGGGCCATTACGTCGGGCTTCAGCCAGACGCGCATCGAGTATTCTGCGCCGAGGGTGAACACCTCGCCGACGCCGCGGATACGCTGGATGCGCGGCTCTACGTTGATCTTCAGGTAGTTCGACAGGAAGGTCTCGTCGTAGGAGTCATCGGGGCTGTAGAGCGAGAAGATCTTGACCATCGAGGTCTGGCGCTTCATGGTCGTCACACCGATCTGCGTGACCTCGGGAGGAAGCTGGCCGGTGGCGCGTGACACTTTGTTCTGCACGTTGACGGCCGCCATGTCGGCGTTGGTTCCCTGGCGGAAATAGATCGTCACGGAGGCGCTGCCGACGGCTGCGCTGGAGGTCATGTAGGTCATGTCCTCCACACCGTTGATGGCCTGTTCGAGCGGTACGATGACCGACTTCTGAATCGTTTCGGCGCTGGCTCCCGGATAGGAGGCGCGCACCATGACCGTCGGGGGCGCGATGTCGGGATACTGCTCGACGGGCAGTGTCGCCAGACCGATCAGACCGGCGATTACGATTACGATTGATATGACCGACGCCAATACGGGTCGTTCTATGAAATGCTTGAGTGTCATAGGTTATTCCTCCTTCTCGGTTTGGGTTTGAGCGGCGGACTCGTCGGTTGCGGGAGCTGCGGCAGCGGCTGCTGCGGCCTGGCCCTTCGGAACGATGGGCGTGCCTTCGCGCAGCAGACCCACGCCTTCGGCAACGATCACATCGCCCGGCACGAGTCCCGCGCGTGCTATATACTCGCGGCCGTTCGAGATCTTCTCGACGTCGATCATCGCCGAAGAGGCCTTGCCGTCCACCACTTTATATACATATACTTTGTTCTGGAGTTCGAACGTCGCGGCCTGCGGAACGGCGATGCAATCCTTGTAGATGCTCGGCAGGATGATGTTGCCCGCACCGCCGCTGTGCAGCAGTCCGTTCGGGTTGGGGAACGCCGCGCGCAGCGACACGCTGCCCGTCGAGGTGTCGATGACGCCGCTGATCGACTCCACGCGGCCCGTCTGGTCGTAGGTCGAACCGTCGCTGAGCTGCAACTGTACGCCCGGCATGTTCTTGAGCGTTTCGGCAATCGAGCCGTACTGGCGTGTCAGGGCCAGGAGCTGGTTTTCGGTCATCGAGAAGTAGACGTACATCTCCGAGTTGTCCGACACGGTGGTCAGCGGCTGCGGGATCGAAGCGCTCACCAGCGCGCCGACGCGGTACGGCAGCGTTCCCACCACGCCGTCGGTCGGAGCCTTCACGACCGTGTAGGAGAGGTTGTTGGCGGCGTTCACGCGCTGTGCCTCGGCCTGTGCGAGCTGGGCCTTGGCCGTCAGCAGGTTGTTGTTGGCCGTCGAGAGGTCGAACTGCGAAACGACGTTGCGGGCGAAAAGCTCCTTCTTGCTGTCGTAGGTGAGCTGTGCCGTGGCTACGCCGGCTTTGGCGGCCGCGACGTTGGCCTCGGCGGTCTGCAGGGCCGCTTTGTAGGGCACCTGGTCGATGATGAAAAGGGTCTGTCCCTTGGCGACTTTCTGACCTTCGTTGACGCAGAGCTGTGAGATCGTTCCCGAAACCTGCGGATAGATTGCGATGTCCTGACGGCCGCGGATCGTCGCCGAGTAGTTGCTCGGGATTTCCCGGTCGGTGGTGGCGATGGTCATTACGGCGTATTCGCCGGGGCCCATTGTCATCGGAGCCTGTTTGCATCCGACGGCCGCCATGCAGCATGCCAAAACGGCAGCTTTCACAAATGTTTGCTTCATAACAATTCCTTTAACTGATTGGACTAAAAAACTTTTTCAGGTGCAAAAGTATTTTAAAAACGGTATCAATGTACCCTTTATTGCGAACAGAATTGGTACTTTTCGGAATAAAAATGGAATATTTATCGAAAATTTCATTATTTTTGTTCGAAAAAAGAATTGTATGCCACAGGTCAATCCGCTAATCACCACTCCCGAGGAGCAATTTGTTGTGGGCGAATCCGATTTCGCCTTTTTCGGCAATTACGCCTGCCGTGTGGAAGGAGGTGCGATTCTCTTCTGTCGCAGCGGCAGCGCCGACGCCACCGTCAACCAGTACCAGGGGCAGGTGCGCCGCAATACGATGGTGCTGCTGCTGCCCGGATCTATCTTCATGCTCACCGACCGCACGGAGGATTTCAGGGCGGCCTACTGCTCGTTTTCGCGGGATCTCTTTTCCGAGGCGGCCTTCCGGATGGACCCTTCGTTTTTCCACGCCCTGCGCGAGCGTCCGATCTCCCATCCGCCCCAGCGGATCGTCGAGGGGGCTTCGATCTGGCTCCAGATGGCGGCCTACACCTACCGCGACCGCGGCAACGTGTTCCGCAATACGATCATCAAGAACCGTTTGCAGAATCTGCTGCTGGAGAGTTACGACAAGATGCAGCGTTTCGCAGCCCGGCAGCACCGCGTGCCGGAGACGACTACGCGGCAGTCGGAGCTGTTCCACCGTTTCGTCGCTCTCGTGCACGAGCATTGCGCCCAGGAGCGCGAAGTGTCGTTTTACGCCGACAAACTCTGCATTTCGACCCGTTACCTGTCGACCATCGTGCGCAGCGTGGCGCACAGTTCGGCCAAGGAGTTCATCGACCGTTCGGTGATGCTGGAGATCAAGATGATGCTCCAGTCGACCGACCTTTCGGTGCAGGAGATCGCCTACCGGCTCCGGTTTCCCGACCAGTCCTACCTCGGGCGTTTTTTCAAGAAGCACGCGGGGGAATCGCCCACCGAGTACCGCAACAACAAAAAATAGGTATCCGGGTTTCGGACTTTTGTCCGCTCCGGGCGGTAAATTCTGCGTCCGGGACGGTTTGTGTCCCTGCGTAGTCCGGCCCGCAGCAGCCGGAACGCTTTGAACGGGCCTCGCCGCATGCCCTGAACGGGCGCGCCCGCTTCGCATTTCTGTCCTACCTCTGTACCATTCGGTCCGAATCCGCGCTCCGCCTCCCGCGCCGGGAACAACCTCCCGGATTTTTCGGTAACTTTTAGGCCGTAAACGGGACCTGATTGGACCCGGAATTGCACGGGATTCGTAAAATGACCAAAACACAGCGATTATGAGCAAGACAGTTGAAATTTTAGGGGAGCAGGCCGGCTACTACCTCTCCCACGTATGCCGCACCATCGACAAAAAGTCGTTGTACCTGCCGGGACCCGACACCGTGGACCGCATCTGGGCCGAATCCGACCGCAGCGTCCGTACGCTGGGCAGTCTGCAATGGATTCTCTCCAACGGACGGCTGGGCGGCACGGGCTATGTCTCGATCCTGCCCGTGGATCAGGGCATCGAGCACTCCGCGGGGGCTTCGTTCGCCCCGAACCCCGCCTATTTCGATCCGGAAAACATCGTCAGACTCGCCGTCGAGGGCGGTTGCAATGCCGTCGCCTCGACTTTCGGCGTGCTGGGAGCCGTGGCGCGCAAATACGCGCACAAAATCCCCTTCATCGTCAAAATCAACCACAACGAGCTGCTGTCCTACCCCAACACCTACGACCAGGTGTTGTTCGGCACGGTGCGCGATGCCTGGAACATGGGCGCCGCAGCCGTCGGGGCCACGATTTACTTCGGTTCGCCGGAGAGCCGCCGGCAGCTGGTCGAGATCGCCCGCGCGTTCGACCTGGCGCACGAACTGGGCATGGCGACGATCCTGTGGTGCTACCTGCGCAACGAGGGTTTCAGGAAGGAGGGTACCGACTACCACGCTTCGGCCGATCTCACGGGGCAGGCCGACCACCTCGGTGTGACGATCAAGGCCGACATCGTGAAACAGAAACTCCCGTCGAACAACGGCGGTTTCCGGGCCGTCGGCTTCGGCAAGACCAGCGACAAGGTCTACACCGAGCTGACTTCGGACCACCCCATCGACCTCTGCCGCTATCAGGTGGCCAACGGCTATATGGGCCGCGTGGGCCTGATCAACTCGGGCGGCGAGTCGCGCGGGGCCTCGGACTTGCAGGAGGCCGTCACGACGGCCGTGATCAACAAGCGCGCCGGGGGCATGGGGCTTATCAGCGGCCGCAAGGCCTTCCAGCGTCCGATGAAGGACGGCATCGCCCTGCTGCACGCCATTCAGGACGTTTACCTCGACGATGAAGTGACCATCGCATAATATCCGGGTCCCCGAAGACGTTTTTATATTAAAAAAGTGCAACTATGAAAATAACGCTATTCGGCACGCAGCCCTACGACCGGGAGTCGTTCGACCGCATCCGCGACACCTACGGGTTCGACATCTGCTACCACCGCAGCCACCTGAACGCCAATAACGTGGCCCTTGCGCAGGGTTCCGATGCGGTCTGCATCTTCGTCAACGACACGGCCGACGCCGGGACCATCCGCCAGTTGGCCGGGATGGGCGTGAAGCTGATCGCGCTGCGCTGTGCGGGCTTCAACAACGTCGACCTGAACGCCGCGGCCCGTTACGGGATTCCCGTGGTGCGGGTTCCGGCCTATTCGCCGCACGCCGTGGCGGAACACGCCGTGGCGCTGATGCTGGCGCTCAACCGCAAGATACACCGCGCCTACTGGCGCACGCGCGACGGCAACTTCTCGCTCCACGGGCTGATGGGTTTCGACATGTACGGCAAGACCGCGGGGATCGTCGGCACGGGCAGGATCGCCCGCGAGCTGATCCGCATTCTCAAGGGGTTCGGCATGGAGGTCGTGGCCAACGATCTGTTTCCCGATCCGCAGTACGCCGCGGAGGCGGGCATCGCCTACGTGCCGCTCGACGAGCTTTACGCCCGTGCGGACATCGTTTCGCTCCACTGTCCGCTGACCGACCGGACGCGCTACATGATCGGCGACGCGGCCATTTCGCGCATGAAACCGGGCGTGATCCTCATCAACACGGGCCGCGGTCAGCTGATCCATACCGAGGCGCTGATCGACGGACTGAAAGAGAAGAAGATCGGCGCTGCCGGACTGGACGTATACGAGGAGGAGGCCGGGTACTTCTACGAGGACACTTCCGACCGCATCATGGACGACGACGTGCTGGCGCGCCTGCTGTCGTTCAACAACGTGATCGTCACCTCGCATCAGGGCTTCTTCACACGTGAAGCAGTGGATAATATAGCACGCACCACGATGCAGAACATCAAGGACTTCAGCGAATGCCGGCGTCTGGAGAACGAGGTGCGCGCCGAACCGGAAAACGCAGTCGGACAGTTATGAAAAAGATCGTTTTGCTCCGCCACGGCGAGAGCGTCTGGAACAGGGAAAACCGGTTCACGGGGTGGACCGATGTGGATTTGAGCGAGAAGGGCGTCGCCGAGGCCGTCAAAGCCGGGGAGACGCTCCGCAAGGAGGGTTTTCATTTCGGCCGCGCCTATACCTCCTATCTGAAACGGGCCGTGAAGACCCTCGACGTCGTGCTCGACAGGATGGACCGGGACTGGATTCCGGTGACGAAGACCTGGCGGCTCAACGAGAAGCACTACGGCATGCTTCAGGGATTGAACAAGCGCGAGACGGCCGAAAAATACGGCGACGAGCAGGTGTACGTCTGGCGCCGCAGCTACGACGTGGCCCCCGCGCCGCTTCCGGAGGACGATTCGCGCAATCCGCGCCTCGATCCCCGTTACGCCGGGATTCCCGACGCCGCGCTGCCCCGCACCGAGTCGTTGAAAGACACCGTGGCCCGCACGATGCCCTACTGGGAGTGCGAGATACTCCCGGCGCTGGCCCGCCACGACGAACTGCTGGTGGTGGCCCACGGCAACAGCCTGCGGGGCATCATCAAAAACCTGAAAGGGATTTCGGACGAGGCCATTTCGGAGTTCAACCTTCCGACTGCCGTGCCCTACGTCTTCGAGTTCGACGAGGGGCTGGGCTATGTGAAGGACTATTTCCTGGGCGATCCGGCCGAGATCGCCAAACTGATGGAGGCCGTCGCCAATCAGGGCCGGCGGGGCTGACCCCCCCCCTCACTTCCGGTGTGCGAGACGCCGGTTTCGGAGGCAGTCGTCTGCCGATCCGTTTTTGATCCGGTTCTGTGTCTGGGGCGCAGAACCGGTTTTGCGTGCAGACGGTCTTCACCCGACCGAAAATGACGCCGCTCCGTAATAATGGTATGCCGAACCGTAATCGGGGTACGGAACCGTTGCGCGAAATACCCTATTTTTGCATCGTGAAACCATTCTTTTGAACCGATGAAACGAATCCTCTTCGCGGCCCTGACCGCCGCAGCCCTTTTTTCGGACGGAATCCTGCAATCCTTAAATGCTCAAAATATGGAAATACCGAAAAAAGTCAGCCCGTTTCCCGTGGGCGACAAACTGCCGGAACAGTTTTCGAAGTACTTTGTCGGGCAGGCCTGGCTCGCTCCGCTGACGGACGACAAGCGGCTGAACGCGCCCGTGTCGAACGTCACCTTTTCGCCCGGATGCCGCAACAACTGGCACAGCCATACGGGCGGCCAGCTCCTGATAGCCGTCGGGGGCCAGGGCTATTATCAGGAGAAGGGCCGTCCGGCCCGGGCGTTGCTTCCGGGCGACATCGTGGAGATCGCGCCCGACGTGGTCCACTGGCACGGCGCGGCTCCCGACAGCTGGTTCTCGCATCTGGCCGTCGCGTGCAATCCCGCGACCAACGAGAACACATGGCTCGAACCGGTCGACGACGCGCAATATGCGGCAGCGACGGCTTCCGTCCCGGCTCCGGCCTCCCGCCTGGGCGAAGACGCCCGACGCCGCCTGGCCGAATTGTTTCCGGGCGGAATACCGGAACTTGGGGATGCGGACCCCGAATTATTTGAAATTTTTGGTAACTTTGCGCTCGGCGAAGTGACCGCCTACGGCCAGCTCGACACGCGGACGCGCATGCTGTGCATCCTGGCCTCGAACATCGCCTCGCAGGGCCGGACCGCCTACCGGACGACGCTCGAAGGCGCGCTGAACGCCGGAGTGACGCCCGTCGAGGTGAAGGAGACGCTTTATCAGGCCGTTCCCTACGTCGGCATGGCGAAGGTCGCCGACTTCGTAGGGATTACGAACGAGGTGCTGGAGGCGCGCGGCGTGACGCTGCCGCTTGCGGGGCAGTCGACGACCTCGTCCGCGGACCGCTTCGAAAAGGGGCTGGCGGTGCAGCGGTCGATTTTCGGCGCGGAGCGTATCGACGGGATGCGCGAGGCGGCCCCCGCGAACCAGAAGCACATCCAGCGTTACCTGTCGGACAACTGCTTCGGCGATTTCCTGACCCGCGGAGGCCTGGACGTGAAGATGCGCGAGCTGCTGACCTTCTCGATGCTCGTCTCGCTCGGGGGCTGCGAATCGCAGGTGAAGGGCCACATCGCCGGAAATGCGAACATAGGCAACGACAAGGCCACCCTGCTGGCCGTCGTGACCCAGTTGCTGCCCTATATCGGTTATCCCCGCACGCTGAACGGCATTGCGTGCCTGAACGAAGTTTTGCCGGAAAAATAAAAAAGTAGTGAGGTATGGAATACGTAAAATTGAACAACGGCGTCGAAATGCCGGTCCTCGGCTTCGGCGTTTATCAGATTTCGGACCCGGAGGTTTGCGAACGGGCGGTCGGCGACGCCCTGAAGATCGGTTACCGTTCGATCGACACCGCCGCGGCCTATGGTAACGAGGAGGCCGTGGGACGTGCCGTCCGTCGCAGCGGCGTTCCCCGCGAAGAGCTGTTCATCACCACGAAACTGTGGATCAGCGACGCGGGTTATGAGCCTGCCAGAAAGGCGTTCGAGGAGTCGATGTCGAAGCTGGGGCTGGACTATCTGGACCTCTATCTGATCCACCAGCCTTACGGCGACGTCTACGGTTCGTGGCGCGCCATGGAGGAGCTTTACCGCGAGGGCCGCATCCGCGCCATCGGTGTGTCTAACTTCTACCCCGACCGCCTTCAGGACCTGATTCTGCACAACGAGGTCGCGCCGGCGGTCAATCAGGTCGAAACCCATCCGTTCCACCAGCAGACCGCCGCCGCGGAGTTCATGCGCACGAAGGGCGTGCAGATCGAGTCGTGGGCGCCTTTCGCCGAGGGCAAGAACGGGCTGTTCTCGAACGAAGTCCTGCTGGCGGTCGCCGCCCGGTACAAAAAGACGGTGGCGCAGGTGGTGCTGCGCTGGCTGATTCAGCGCGGTGTGGTCTGCATTCCCAAGTCGGTGCACGCGGAGCGCATCGCGGAGAATTTCGACGTGTTCGGCTTCGCGCTCGACGCCGAGGACATGGCCGTGATCGCCTCGCTGGACCGTCCGGAGAGCAGTTTTCTGGATCACCGCGATCCCGAAACGGTTGAATGGTTGAGTAATTTGCATTGAAATCAATCCGCTGGCCCTGTTCGCCGCCGGTGGCGTCGCTCCCGAATCCGGTCCACCTCCAAAACCCCGTCTCGGGCGGCCCGGCGGCCACGGCGACGGCCCGAGACGACATGAGTTCCGAAATAAATTCACTTGATTCAGACTTGAATCTATGTTACGAAAAATCAGAATTGCGGCCGCGGCCTTTTTCTTCGTGCTGACGACGCTGCTGTTCCTCGATTTTACCGGAACGCTTCACGCGTGGTTCGGCTGGATGGCGAAAATCCAGTTCCTGCCCGCCCTGCTGGCCCTGAATGTCGGCGTCGTGGCGTTCCTAGTGATCCTGACGCTTCTTTTCGGCCGCGTGTACTGTTCGGTCATCTGCCCGCTGGGGGTGATGCAGGACATCGTTTCGTGGGCCTCCGGGAAGCGCAGAAAGCACCGGAACCGCTTCGCGTACTCCCCCGCCCTCACCTGGCTGCGCCGGGGAATGCTCGTCGTGTTCGTCGCTGCGATGCTGGCGGGTGTCGGTTCGCTGCTCGCGCCTTACAGCGCCTACGGCCGCATCGCCTCGAACCTGCTGGCCCCGGTCTACGCGTGGTGCAACAACCTGCTGGCATACATCGCCGGGCGCATGGACAGCTACGCCTTCTATTCGGTCGACGTCTGGATGAAGAGTCTCTCCACGCTGCTTGTTGCCGTCGTGACGTTCGCCGTGCTGTTTGTTCTTGCGTGGCGCAGCGGCCGCACCTATTGTAATACGATCTGTCCGGTGGGCACGGTGCTGGGATTCCTCGCCCGCTACTCGCTGTTCAAACCGCGTTTCGACACCTCGAAGTGCAACGGATGCAAGCTCTGCGCCCGCAACTGCAAGGCGTCGTGTATCGACCCTGCGGCGCATAAAATTGATTACAGCCGTTGCGTGGCCTGTATGGACTGCCTCGAAAACTGCCGCCAGGGGGCCATCACCTATACGCTGCGGCGGCGGAAACCGGACCCGGCTCTCGCGCCGCAGAGACCGGCGGCCGACGCCGCAAAGACGCCTTCCGACGCTTCGCGCCGCCGGTTCCTCGGCCTGGCGGGCATCGTGGCCTACTCCGCGCTCCGGGCGCAGGAGAAGAAGGTCGACGGCGGGCTGGCGGTGATCGTCGACAAGAAGATTCCGAACCGTGCCACGCCCGTCGTTCCGCCCGGAGCGCAGAGCCTGCGGCACTTCAACGCCCATTGCACGGGATGCCAGTTGTGTGTTTCGGTGTGTCCCAATCAGGTGTTGCGTCCGTCGGGCAAGCTGATGACCCTCATGCAGCCCGAAATGTCGTTCGAGCGCGGATACTGCCGTCCGGAGTGCACGAAGTGCGCCGAGGTGTGCCCCACGGGCGCCATCCGCCTGACCGACCTCGCCGGGAAATCGTCGATCCAGATCGGCCATGCCGTGTGGATTGCGGAGAATTGCGAGGTCAACACCGACGGCGTCAGCTGCAACAACTGTGCGCGCCATTGCCCTGCCGGGGCGATCAAGATGGTGCGCCGGGACCCCGACGACCCCAAGTCGCCGCGCATCCCCGCCGTGAACGAAGAACGCTGCATCGGCTGCGGGGCCTGCGAGAATCTCTGTCCGGCGCGTCCGTTCAGCGCCATTTATGTCGAAGGCCATTCGCGCCACAGAATCGTCTAAACGCAAGAAAAAAATGGAGAAGAAAAAGATAGACCGCCGGAAATTCCTCAAAACGTTCGGTGTCGGCGCGGCCGCCGCAACGGCTGGGCTTTACGGCTGTAAGACGAAAGGTACGGCGCCGAGCGCTGCCGCCGCGGGTGAGGTCCCGACCGATCGGATGACCTTCCGGACCTGCCCCTCGACGGGCGACCGCGTGTCGCTGCTGGGCTACGGCTGCATGCGCTGGCCCCTGCTGGAGTCGCCGGCGGCCGACGGCAACCCGATCGACCAGGAGGCCGTCAACGAGCTGGTCGATTATGCCATCGCACACGGGGTCAACTATTTCGACACGGCCCCCGTCTACATACAGGGCTTTTCCGAAAAATCGACGGGTATCGCCCTCAAACGCCATCCGCGCGAGAAGGTGTTCATCGCCACGAAGATGTCCAATCACCGTATGGCAGGGCGGGGAATGTCTCCCGCTCGGATATTCAAGGATTCGGAGGAGATGTACCGGCGGTCGCTTCGCGACTTGCAAACGGATTATCTGGATTACTATCTGCTGCACGCTGTGGGCGGCGACAAGGGCATCGAGACGTTCAACGAACGTTTTATCGACTGCGGCGTGCTCGACTTTCTGCTGCGCGAGCGCGAGGCCGGGCGCATCCGCAACCTCGGGTGGTCGTTCCACGGCGATCAGAAGGTCTTCGACCACCTGCTGGCCATGCACGACAGCGGTGAAGCGCGGTGGGATTTCGTCCAGATCCAGATGAACTACGTCGACTGGAAGCATGCTTCGGACAGAAACGTCAATGCCGAATATCTCTACGGCGAGCTGGAGAAGCGCGGCATCCCGGCCGTGATCATGGAGCCGCTGCTCGGCGGGCGCCTCTCGCGGCTGAACGACCATCTGGTCGAACGGCTCAAGGAGCGCCGTCCGACCGAGAGCACCGCTTCGTGGGCCTTCCGCTACGCGGGTTCCTGGCCCGGAGTGCTGACTGTGTTGAGCGGCATGACCTACATGGAGCACCTTCAGGACAATATCCGCACCTATTCGCCGCTCGAACCCTGCACCGGCGAGGAACTGGCGTTGCTCGAAGATACCGCGCAGCTGATGCTCAAATACCCCACCGTGCCCTGCACCGAGTGCCAGTACTGCATGCCCTGCCCCTACGGGCTGGACATCCCGGCGATCTTCGCCCACTACAACCGCTGCGTGAACGAAGGCAACGTGCCCAAGGACCGGCAGGACCCCGGCTACCGGGAGGCCCGCCGGGCGTTCCTCATCGGTTACGACCGCTCGGTTCCCAAACTCCGGCAGGCGAGCCATTGCATCGGCTGCAACCAGTGCGTGTCGCACTGCCCGCAGTCGATCAAGATTCCGCAGCAGCTGCGGCGCATCGACCGTTTCGTCGAGCAGCTCAAGCAGGGTACGCTCTGATTCCGGCTTGCGAGGCCCCTCCCGTCGGGAGGGGCTTTTTTTACCAAATGTTAACTTTCGCCCGGCCGGAAGCGAGTATCTTTGCACTCCAAAAAACGAATGCGATGAAAGACAGTATTGATTTCGGCAGCATGGAGATTCCGAAGCTTTTTCGGAAACTGCTGATCCCCACCGTTCTGGGAATGGTTTTCTCGGCCGTTTTCGTGATCACCGACGGGATTTTCGTGGGACGCGGCATCGGCAGCGACGCGCTGGCCGCCGTCAACATCACCGCGCCGCTGTTCCTCATCAGCACGGGCGTCGGACTGATGTTCGGCGTCGGGGCGTCGGTCGTGGCGTCGATCCACCTTGCGCAGGGAAAGGTCAAGGCGGCGCGCATCAACGTCACGCAGGCCGTTGCGGTGTCGTCGCTCCTTCTGGCGGCGTACAGCTTCCTGATCACTTCCTGCGCCCGTGAGGTGGCCCTGCTGCTGGGCAGCTCCGAACGGCTCCTTCCGCTGGCCGTGGAGTACATGCACTGGTTCGCGCCGTTCCTGCCCTTCAGCGCGCTGTTAAGCTCGGGCATGTTCTTCATCCGGCTCGACGGGTCGCCCAACTACGCGATGCTTTGCAACGCCGTTCCGGCGGTCATCAACATCGTGCTGGACTACGTTTTCATCTTCATCCTCGGCTGGGGCATGACGGGTGCGGCGCTGGCCACGAGCCTCGGTTATATCGTGGGTGCGGGGATGATCCTCGGCTACTTGGGACGCCGCCGCAACGTCGTGCGCCTGTGCCGTGTGAAGACGAGCCGCAAGAGCATGCGCCTGACCCTCCGCAATGTGGGCTACATGTGCCGGCTGGGGCTTTCGACCTTCCTCTGCGAGGGGGCCATCGCCATGATGATGTTCGCCGGGAACTACGTTTTCATCCGCTATCTGGGCGAGGACGGCGTGGCGGCGTTCAGCATCGCCTGCTACTTTTTCCCGATCATCTTCATGGTCTACAACGCCATCGGGCAGTCGGCCCAGCCGATTTTGAGCTACAATTTCGGTGCGGGAAACGGCGCGCGCGTGCGCAAGGCCTTCCGGTTGGCGCTCCTGACGGCCGTGGCGGCCGGACTGGGGTTCTTCGGCCTTACGGCGCTGTTCAGCCGCTGGATCGTGGCCATGTTCATCGACAGCTCCTGCCCCGCCTGTGCGATTGCCGTCCGGGGGCTTCCGTTGTTCGCTTCGGGATTCGTTTTCTTTGCGGTGAACATCGTCTCGATCGGCTATTTCCAGAGCGTCGAGCGGCCCCGTCCGGCGATGGCCGTGACCGTCCTGCGGGGATTCGTCTTCATGGCGGCGTGTTTCTTCGGCCTGCCCCTGCTGTTGGGTGTGGAGGGCATCTGGCTGGCCGTGCCGCTGGCCGAGGCGCTCACCTTCGCGGTCGTTGCGGCGATTTACGGGCGGACCCGCTTAAAAAGCGCGTTTTAGGAGGGTCGCAGCGTGGCTTTGCCGCTGAAACGAAGCCGGAAATTTGTTTTTTGTGCTATCTTTACGGCCTCAAACCTGTAAGGCATGGAGGCGTTTATCGAGAAATTCAGCAGGAAATACAACCTGCCCGCGGCGGACTGCCTGCGGCTGATCGGGCTGATGGAACGGCGCGTGTTCCGCAAGGGGGAGTGCGTCGTCCGTCAGGGCGAGCGGAATTCCGATTTCTACGTCGTGAGCCGCGGCATCTGGCTGGGGCACTATCTCGACGACGGCGCGGATGTCTCGGTCTGGTTCGCCGGCGAGGGCGAGGCGCTCTTTTCGACGTGGGGCTACGTGGGCAACGAGGTTTCGAAAATCTCCATCGAGGCGATGTGCGACGCCGAACTTTACGGCATCTCCAAAGCCGACCTGGAGGCCTTTTTCGCCCGATCGGCCGGAGCGGCCAATTTCGGGAGGAGGCTTTTCGAGGAGCAGTTCCTGGCGCTCGAAAACTGGATGCTCTCGGGCGGCGCTCCGCGGGCCGAGGAGCGCTACCGGACGCTGATGGAGGAAAGCCCCGAACTGCTGCAATACGTGCCGCTGAAGCACATCGCCTCCTACCTCTGGATCACGCCGCAGTCGTTGAGCCGCATCTCAGTTCGGCCGTCCTGCGCATGTTGCGGTAGGCCGTCACGGCGTCGTTCACTTCGCGGAAAACCTCCAGCACTTTCTGTTCGTAGGCCAGCCGCGCCTGGTCGTAGGCCGCCAGCGCCGCGCGGTATTTCGCACGCTTCGATCCGAAGGCGAACAGCGGCGCGGTGAGGTTGCCGGCGGCGTAGGAGAAGGGCGAATTGATCAGTCCCTTGAGCGCGTCGTTTTCGAGCCCTCCCGTCAGCGAGATCGTCAGCCGCGGGAACCGGTCGGCATAGGCCATGCCCGCCGAGGCCATCGCCGCCTTGAGGTTCTGCTCGGCCTGCCGCACGTCGGGACGGCGTTGCAGCAGCGTCGAAGGAAGGCCCACGGGCAGCGAGTCGGGCATCCGGACGTTCATGTCCATCTTCGAGCGCGCCACGCGCGAGGGATAGTCGCCCGCGAGCACCGAAATCTGGTTCTCCTTCTGGAGCGTCATCTGCAACGCGCGCTGCGCAGCTCGACCGTAGGCCGCCAAGTACTCGGCCACGGCCTTCTCCACCGTGCGGCGTTGGCCCAGCGCAGATTGCCCCACAGATCGAGCTCCCACGCCAACGAGACCTTGGCGTCGAATTCGGCCTCCGGTCATTCTTCGGCGTCGCCTCTCCGTCGTAGTCGTTGGTCTCGTAGTCGGCAGCGGCCACCAGCCCGCCCCGAGCGACGGCAGCCGGGCGGCGCCTTGCTTACGCGGTAAAGCTCCTCCAGCTGGCGGATGCGCGCCTCGGCCGAGCAAGCATGTTGCGGTTGCGGTCGAGCGTGCGGCCGATCAGCCGGCAGAGTGTCGTGTCGGTGTAGACCTCCCACCACTTCCGGTCGCTCAGCGTCAGCGTGTCGCTCTGCACCGGCGACGATCTCCGCGGGCATGTCCAGTTCGGGGCCTTGATCTGACGGCTGCACCCAGAGCAGGAATTCCCGCAGTACGAGCAGCACAGCAGCGAGGAGTAAACGATGCTTATTCGTTTCATCGGCTCCGCGTTTTTTTTCTTGTTTGTAAACCCACACGAAGAAGAGGGGTACGAAGACGATACCCACGGAGATCGCCACGAGCATGCCGAAGAAAACACCCGTACCGATGCCCTGGCGGCTGGCCGACCCGGGTCCGCGGCGAAGACCAGCGGCAGCATGCCGAGGATAAAGGCCAGCGAGGTCATGACGATGGGCCGGAAGCGCAGCCGCGCGGCGTGCAGCGCCGACTGCACCAGATCGCCGCCGCGGTCGACCTCGTCCTTGGCGAACTCGACGATCAGGATGGCGTTCTTGGCCACCAGACCCACCAGCATCACCAGTCCGATCTGGAAATAGATGTTGTTCTCCAGTCCGCAGGCCCAGTTGCCCAGGTAGGCGCCGATGCCGGCGATCGGCAGCGAGAGGATCACCGCCACCGGCACCGACCAGCTCTCGTACTGCGCCGCGAGGAACAGGAAGACGAAGAGCAGCGCCAGCGCCAGTACCAGCCCCGTCTGGCCGCTGGCGTGCTTCTCCTGATACGACAGGCCGCTCCACTCGACGCCGATATTGGCCGGCAAGTGCTCGCGCACGATCTGTTCGAGCGCCTCCATCGCCTGCCCCGAACTGTATCCCTGCGCCGCCTCGCCCGAGATGGTCGCCGCGTTGAACATGTTGAAGCGGCGGATCGTGCCCGGTCCCGTGGTGTAGGCGTCGTGCCGAGCGCCGTGATGGGAATCATCGCACCGCCGTTGCCCCGCACATGGAAGAGGTCGAGATTGCTCTGGTGCGCACGGTAGGGCGCCTCGGCCTGAACGTAGACGCGGTAGATGCGGTTGAACATGTTGAAGTCGTTGACGTAGACCGATCCTGTGAAGGTCTTCATCGTCGAGAAGATGTCGGCCATCGGCACGCCGAGCATCTGGGCCTTGTCGCGGTCCACGTCGTAGTAGAGCTGCGGGATGTCGCTCTGCATCGACGACGACAGCCCCGCCAGTTCGGGACGCCGCTCAGCGTAATACATCAGCGTGTCGACGGCCTGCTGCAAGTCGGTATAGGTGCGGTCGCCGCGCGCTTCGAGCACCATCTCGAACCCGCCCGAAGTACCCAGACCCGGGATGACGGCGGGCGAACTTAGGTAGACCTTGCTCTCGGGATAGAGCGACAGCTCGTCGCGCACCTCCTCCATCAGTTCGTCGATGCTCTCCGACTGTACGGTCGCCCCACGGTTTGAGAATCACCGTCAACTGGCTGTGCGCCTGATTGCTGCCCAGTCGGGGCGACGACCCCGTCACATTGAGCACATACTCCACGTCGGAAAGCCCATCAGGTACTTCATCGCACGATCCGTCACACGACGCGTGCGTTCGAGCGTGGCTCCTTCGGGAAGTTCCAGCTCGACGGTGAAATAGCCCTGGTCCTCCTGCGGCATGAAGCTCTGCGGCGTGATGCGGTTCATCAGCCAGATGCCGACGAGCAGGATGCCGAAGGCCGCCAGCATCCGCCGCGAATGGCGCAGGCTGCCGCGGATTCCTCGCTGGTAGACCGTATTGCCGCGCCGCAGCCAGTAGTTGATACGCCGGAACAGTTTGGGTTTGCGGCGTCCGTTGTCGGGGCGCAGGAAATAGGCGCACATCACCGGACTGAGCGTCAGCGCCACGACGGTGGAGATGATGACCGACACGGCGATCGTAATGGTGAACTGCCGGTAGAGCTGCCCCGTGATGCCGGCCAGGAAGCTCACCGGCACGAAGACGGCGCACAGCACGAGCGACATGGCGATGAGCGCGCCGCCGAGCGACGCCATGGCCTTCTTGGTCGCTTCGTAGGGCGACAGCCGTTCCTGTTCCATGATGCGCTCGACGTTCTCGACCACCACGATCGCGTCGTCCACGACGATACCGATGGCCAGAATCAGGCCCAGCAGCGTCATCATGTTCAGCGAGAACCCGAAGACGAGCATCACGCCGAACGTACCGATCAGCGAGATCGGCACGGCGATGGTCGGGATGAGCGTCGCGCGCCAGTTTTGCAGCGAGAGGAAGACCACGAGGATCACCAGCAGCAACGCCTCGAACAGGGTCTGATAGACGTGGTGGATCGACTCGGAGATGTAGGAGGTCATGTCGAACGGTATCTTGTAGGAGATGCCTTCGGGGAAGCTGCGGCTGATCTCCTCCATCGTCTCGCGCACCGAGCGCGCCACCTCCATGGCGTTGGCGCCCGGCAGCATGTTGATGTTCATCACGGCCGCATTTCCGCCGTTGATGCCGCTCTCGGTGCTGTACGACGAGGCTTCGAGCGAGATGCGCGCCACGTCGCGCAGGCGGATGATCGATCCGTCGGGGTTGGCGCGGACGACGATCTCCTCGAATTCGCCCACCGACGACAAACGCCCCTGCGCCGTAATGGGGATCGTGACATCGAGGTCCGTGACGGGCTGCTGGCCCAGTACGCCCGCCGCCGATTCGCGGTTCTGATCCTTGAGGGCCTTTTGCAGGTCCTGCACCGTCAGCCCGAGGTTGGCCAGCCGGTCGGGCTGCACCCATATCTGCATGGCGTAGTAGCGGCTGCCGACGTTCGAGACGCTGCCGACGCCCTTCACGCGGCGCAACATGTCCAGCACGTTGAGCGTGGCGTAGTTCGAGAGGTAGATTTCGTCGAACTTGGGATCCGACGACAGCAGCGTGATCGTCATCAGCCGGCTCGAAGCCTGCTTTTCGACCGAGATGCCGTTCTGCACCACCTCGGCCGGCAGCTCGGCTCGGCCTGCTTCACGCGGTTCTGAATCTCGACGGCCGCCAGGTCGGCGTCGTGTCGATGTCGAAGGTCACGTGGCGGTGAAGCCTCCCGAGTTGCTGCTCGTCGACTCCATGTAGAGCATCCCCGGGGTACCGTTGAGCTCCTGTTCGATCGGCGTCGCCACCGCCTGCGTCACGGTCTGGGCGCTGGCGCCCGGATAGGAGGCCTCATCTTCACCACGGGCGGCACGATCTGCGGATACTGGTCGACGGGGAGCAGCGCCAGTCCTAACGCCGACGATCACGATGACCACCGACAGGACGGTTGAAAAGACGGGCCGGTCGATAAAGAAATCCGATTTCATGGCTCGCTATTTTTCAGACGCCTCCGTCCGGTTGTCGCGCCAGGGACTCGACCGCCTCGACGCGCATCACCGTGATTGAGTTTGTGGAAACCCTCCACGACGATCTTCTCGCCGGGAACGACGCCGCGTTCGACGATCACCCGGTTGTTGACCTCGGGGCCGAGTTCGATCAGACGGCGTTCGGCGATGCTGTCGGGCCGTACGACGAAGATGTAGGCGCCGCCTTTCTCGATCACGATCGACTTGGACGGTACGACCACGGCGTCTCACGCACGTCGAGCAGCAGGCGCACCTTGGTGAACTGGCCCGGCAGCAGGATGCGGTCGGGGTTGGCCATCTCGGCCCGCACGGAGAAGGTTCCCGTCTCGGGGTCGACCTGCGGGTCGGCGAATCGACCAGCCCCCGCAGCGGATAGGGCGTGTTGTCGGGCAGCGTGATGGTGATGTAGGGGTCCCACTTGCGGGTGGAGTCCTTCTGGCCCAGGTTGACGTTGCGGGCCTTGCTTTTGAGGTAGTCGAGTCCCGTCATGCTGAAGTCCACGCGCACGGTGTCGCTCTTGACCACCGTCGCCAGCAGCGATTTGCCGTTGGGACCTACGAGCGTGCCGATGTCGACGCTGCGCTCGGGGAAATATAGCCCGAAAGGGCGAACTGACGGTCGTGTAGCTCAGGGCGGTTTCGGCCTGCGTGAGGTCCGCCTCGCTCATCGCCACGGCGGCCGTGGCGCTTTCATAGGAGGCGATGGCGTTGTCGAGGTCGAGCTGGCTGGCGGCATTCTGCTCGTAGAGCGGGCGGATGCGCTGCAGGTCGCGCTCGGCCTTGAGTTCCAGAGCCTTGTCTTTGTTCAGCTGTGCCTTCGCCTTGTTTACCCGGGCTTCGTAGAGCTTGGGGTCGATGATTGACGTAGGTTCCCTCCTCGAAAAGCATTTTTTCGAGGAAGCCCTCCACCCGGGCGCGGATTTCGACGAACTGCTGGGCGCGGATGCGTCCCACGTATTCGCCGTAGAGTTCGATGTCGTCGGTTTCGGCAGGCTCGACCTGGACCACGGGCAATATGGGTTTTACGGGTTCGGGGCGCAGCCACCACCAAAGCCCTCCGACAGTCAATACGGCTATTCCGGCCAGGATCAGCCAGGAGCGTTTCGACAGACGGCGGATTCTGCCGCCTGCCTCTTCGCCGAGTTGCAGCGTACGGCGGCCGGCGCGGGCCGCCTGCTGCACGATTTTCTCGCGTGATAGTTTCATGTTGTTTCCAAATCCGGAATTGTTTGCCTGGTATCCGGTATATCGGCGCAAAAATACGATTTTTTCGCCGATATGCTATTTAAACGAAAGAGTTGGGCGAATATGATGCCGGAATTCCTGTTTTTGTTCATACGGAGGCTATTGGTGTCTTTTCGGAAGACAGCCTGTGACTTTCCGGGCCGATGCCGCGGATTTTCTCCGGGAAATCGTATCTTTGCACTTATGAAAACAATCTTATGTACCTTTTTTGCATGTGCGCTGTTCTGCGCCGTCGACGTACGTGCACAGCAGACGCCGCCTTCGGGGGGGCGGCATTTATTGCTGTCTGCAAGGAGTCGATGACTCTTGCGGTTTACGATTTCAACAGCTGCTTGCGGGCCGTCTATCCCATTGCCTGCGGGCGGGCGCTGGGCAACAAGGAGAAGCCGGGTGATATGAAGACGCCCGAAGGGCTTTTCTCCGTCCAGCAGATTCAGGACGCAAGCGCATGGACGCACGATTTTGGCGACGGTAAGGGGGAGATCAGAGGGGCCTACGGTTCGCATTTCATCCGTCTGAAAACGCCCGGTCACCGCGGCATCGGTATCCATGGAATCCACGATCCCGCCTCGATCGGCACGCGTGCAACCGAAGGGTGCGTCCGGTTGAACAATAGCGATTTGCTCGAATTGGTGAAAAAGTATGTCTACGTCGGTATGCCGGTCGTGATCCTTACCTCCGAGGCGGACAGCGCCGTGCCCTGCCGCTTTCCCGCCGCCGTCAAGGCAGGACCCCGGCTGATGGCGCAGACGGAGTAAGGAATTTCGTCTGTTCGCGGCGCTCCGAACAGTCTCGAAGCGGGCGGCGGGTAGTTTTTCAGGCCGGGAGCAGAATCGAGAAGCGGCTGCCGCGGCCGATTTCGCTCTCGACCGAGATCGTGCCGCCGTGCGCTTCGACGAACTCCTTCGAGATGGCCAGCCCCAGCCCGCTGCCCTGCACCTTGGTTCCCGGAACGCGGAAATAGCGTTCGAAGATGCTCTTGTGGTAGCGCGGGTCGATGCCGCGGCCGAAGTCCTGGACGTAGATCTCCACCGCCTTTTCGCGCTGTACGGCGCCGACGATGATGCGCGACCGCTCGGGCGAATGGTGGATGGCGTTCGACAGCAGGTTGGTGATGACCCAGGCGATCTTCTCGTTGTCGACGAAGAGTTTCGAGATCTTTTCGGGATAGTCCACCTCGATGAAACAGCAGAACCTCTCGGCCAGAACCTGCGTAGCCTTTACAGCATAGTCTATCAGTTCGATAGGCTTGGTTACTTTAGGTATCAGTTTAAGTTTGCCGGTCTCGATCTGGGTCATGTTCAGCAGTTCGCTCGTGATCGAAAGCAGGCGGTCGCTGCTCTCCTTGATGCTCGTGACGAGCTGTTTCTGCTCGCCGTTCAGCGTTCCCAGCCGGTCGTCGCCGAGCAGCTGCAAACTCATCAGGATCGACGAAATCGGGGTTTTCATTTCGTGCGAGACGGTCGAGATGAAGTTGGTCTTGGCGGAGTCCAGCTCCTTGAAGCGGGTGACGTTGTTCAGGACGATCAGGTTGCCGACGAACTGCTGTTCGCGCCCGCCGACGGGAGTGATGTAAAGCGGCGTGTTCTCCACCTGGAAATAACTCTCCTTGTTGTCGGCGTAGATTTTCAGCGGCTCCTTGTCGGCGTCCTTCTTCGTGTCGTTCACTCCCCGGACGAGCCGCCGCAGCAGGTCGTTCGACAACGCCACTTCGGCGGCGTCGCGCCCGACGGCGTCCTCCCGGAGGTTCAGCACCGAGAACGCCTCGCGGTTCATAAAGAGGATTCTGCGGTCGGGACCCAGCCCCACGATCGGCTCGTGCAGCGTGTCGACGATCGCCTCGATGCGCTTTTTGGCGGTCATCAGGTCGTCGAGCGAACTGCGGCGGTATTCGTCGAGTTTGGCGGCCATGTCGTTGAACGACTCGGCGACGGATTCGAACTCGCGGTTGCCCGGGAAATCGAGCCGTTCCCGGTAGTTGTGGTTGGCGATCTGGGTGATCCCCTTTTTCAGCGCGTCGATCGGACGCAGCACTGACTGCGGGAACCAGACGAGGATGCCCCCGGCGATCAGGGCGCAGAGCGCGGCGACGGCGATCAGCCACCACATGGCGTAGTCGGCGCGCTGCTCCACCCCGGCGCTCTTGGCGCGGATGGCCGCCATGTTCAGCTCCATGATCCGGAACAGGTCTTCGCGCACGGTCCGGATTTCGGCTTCGGTGACCGGGTCGCTCAACGAAGCGACGTGGCGTTCGAGCGCCGCGGTGGTCTCCTTCTCGCTGATCTCGGTGATGTTCTGCTGTTGCAGGGCGAGGTTTTCGCGCAGGGCGTGCCGCGATATGGAATCCTGCCCGATGTCGTTGAGCGACCGCAGCATCTCCCCGGCGTATTGCAGCGAGTTGTAGTTGTCGGCGAGGATGGTTCCCGTCGCCCGCGACAGCTGGCGGACGTAGCCGACCGACTGGATGCCCAGCAGCAGGATCATGGTGAAAAGAATGCCGATGCCCAGGGTGATTCTCCTTTGTATTCTCATGGCTTATGAAAAATGAAAAGGTCGATGTTCATGCGCGACAGCCGGACGGTCAGACGCCGCAGGCGGATTGCGCTTTTCAACAGCGAAAATAGTGAAAATTCGGGACGCCCGATGCAGACGATGTTTATTTTTTGCTCCCGGCACACTCCGGCGATGCTCTCCACCGGGGAGTTCGAGCGTATGCGGCGGACTTCGCCGCCGAGTTCCGTGGCGAGGTTCAGGTTGTTGATCAGGTAACGCTGCCGGGCCAGCGGAATGCGGTCGTCGGCCTCGCGGTCGCCCTGCACGTAGAGCACCGTGAAGGCGGCGTTCAGGTGCGTGGCCATGCGCGCCGTCTTGCGGATGACCCGGCGGGCGCGTTTTTCGGAGGAGTCGATCACGGCCAGCAGTTTGTCGCGCCGGAAGGTTTCGGAACCGGTCACCTCGCTATCCACCTTCTTCTCCACGCGCAGCGCCACCTCTTTCAGCGCCAGTTCGCGCAGTTGCAGCAGGTTGTCCTGCGTGAAGAAGTTGCCGAGCGCCGCGGCGATCTTGTCGGGGCGGTAGATCTTTCCGGCTTTCAGCCGTTCGATCAGCTCGTCGGCCGTGAGGTCGATGTTCACCACCTCGTCGGCCATCGCCAGCACGCTGTCCGGGACCCGCTCGCGGATCTCGATGCCCGTGATCTCCTCGACGACCTCGTTCAGCCCCTCGATATGCTGGATGTTGACGGCCGAAATGACGCTGATCCCTGCGTCGAGAATCTGCATCACGTCCTGCCACCGCTTGGGGTTTTCGCTCCCCTCGATGTTGGTGGGCCAGTTCGTCCACGACGACGATCTCGGGGCGGAGGTTGACGATGGCCTGCGTGTCCATCTCCTCCAGTTCCTTGCCCTTGTAGAAGAGTCTGCGGCGCGGCACGAGCGGAAGCCCTTCGACAAGGGCTTCCGTTCCGGCGCGGCCGTGCGTTTCGATGTAGCCGATGCGGACGTCGACGCCCGCGTCGAGCAGCTGGCGGGCCTCTTGCAGCATGCGGCAGGTCTTGCCCACGCCGGCGCTCATGCCGATGTAGACCTTGAACTTGCCGCGGTGCGAACGCCGGATCAGTTCCAGAAACCGCTGAACGCTGTCCTGCCTCTCCATCGGTTACATCCGGAAGGAGATGCCTCCCACAAAGTTAACGTCGTCCAGGGCCGGATTCCAGATCAGGTTGGTGAAAACGCCGACCGACATCGAATCCGTCCCTTTGATGGTCCATGATTTTCCGGCATTGAGGAAGACGTTCTGCACGCAGAACCCGCGGTCTCCGGTGAGGTAGGTCGCGGCGGCGTTCCAGGGAACCATGCCCACGCCGGCCTTCATGTCGACGGTCTTCACCGTGAACGGGCAGGCCGCCTCGAAATACGAGGCATAGGCGCGTTCGCCCCTGTCGTTCACATCGGCCGCGCCGAAGAGAACCGTGTACCACGACAGCGTGACGGGGACCTTTTCCGAAACGACCCAGCTGGCGCCCACCTCGATGCGGTGGGGCGAACGGCTGTCGAAGACGAAATAGCGGTCGTCGGCGTGTCCGGTCCAATAGAGGTCGGCCACCGAAAGGGTCACGGGTCCGAGCGCGTAGGCCAGCGTGAGGTCCATCTCCTTGTAGGCGCTGTCGAAATCGACCGAACCCCAGGCCGTCGCCGAGAAGTTTCCGGCGCTCATCGTCAGCGACGGCTGGAAAGCCGGGCCGCTTTCGTGGACGCCGCGCCATACGTAGGTGCTCACCAGGTCGGTTCCGCCCGAGAATTTCACCCCGCGCTCCCGGGCGCAGAGGTCGGCGGTCAGAAAGATTGCCAAAGCGGCGATCAGAATGAATACCCAGCGTTTCATCGTTTTATCTATTTTCATGGTTTGCGATTAGTTTTCGTTCAGTTCTTCCAAAGCGACGTTCAGGCGCAGCACATTGACCTTCTCCGTGCCGAAAAGCCCCAGCCACGGTTTTTGGGTCAGCGAGTCGACCAGATGCCGTACCGTAGCGATGTCCAGCCCGCGGGCCTCGGCTACGCGGCGCACCTGCGCCTGCGCCCCGCGGGGCGAGATGTCGGGGTCGAGGCCCGAGCCGCTGGCCGTGACCATCTCGGCGGGAACCTCCGCACGAGAGGTAGGGATGCGCCGCGAGAAAGTCCTGCACGCGCTGTTCCACCCCGGCGAGGTGCTCGGGGTTGGTCGTAGCCTTGTTGCTGCCGCCCGAACCGCCGCCGTTGTAGTCCACGGCCGAGGGACGGCTCCAGAAATAGCGGACATCGGTGAACCGCTGCCCCACGTTCGCCGCGCCGACGACCTGTCCGTCGAGCGTTACCACGTCGGCCTCTCCGCCGTTGGGGCCTGCGACGGCCGACACGCCGCGCAGCACGAGGACATATCCCACGCCGAGCACGATACACATCGCCAGCGTTATTTTGAGTGAAATCCAAAGGTTTTTTTCATAGTTGAAGCAATGCTTTAAAAGAATACACTTATTAACATGTCTATCAGTTTGATTCCGACGAACGGGACGATCACGCCGCCGAGTCCGTAGATAAAGAGGTTGCGGCGCAGCAGGGCCGAGGCCCCGATCGGTTTGTAGGTCACGCCGCGCAGGGCCAGCGGGATGAGCAGCGGAATGATCAGGGCGTTGAAGATCACCGCCGAGAGAATGGCGCTTTCGGGCGAGTGCAGGTGCATGACGTTCAGCGCGCCGAGCGATGGAATCGAGGCGATGAACAGCGCCGGGACGATGGCGAAGTACTTCGCGACGTCGTTGGCGATGGAGAAGGTCGTGAGCGTGCCGCGCGTCATCAGCAGCTGTTTGCCGATCTCGACGATCTCGATCAGCTTCGTGGGGTCGTTGTCCAGGTCGACCATGTTGCCCGCCTCCTTGGCGGCCTGCGTGCCGCTGTTCATGGCCACGCCCACGTCGGCCTGCGCCAGTGCCGGGGCGTCGTTCGTGCCGTCGCCCATCATGGCCACCAGCTTGCCCGACTGCTGTTCGCGGCGGATGTATTCGAGCTTGTCCTCGGGACGGGCCTCGGCGATGAAGTCGTCGACGCCGGCCTTCTCGGCGATGTATTTGGCCGTCAGCGGATTGTCGCCCGTGACCATCACGGTCTTCACGCCCATCCGGCGCAGCCGCTCGAAGCGTTCGCGGATGCCCGTCTTGATGATGTCCTGCAACTCGATGACGCCCGTGATCCGTTCGTTTTCGCAGACTACGAGCGGTGTGCCGCCGTTTTCGGAGATGGTGCGCACGGTGGCTGCGATTCCGGCCGGGCAGGGGTTTTCGTGCTCGGCGGCGATGCGGAAGATCGCTTCGGCGGCTCCCTTGCGGATGCGGCGTCCGTCGGGCATGTCGACGCCCGAACACTTGGTTTCGGCGGTGAATTTCACCATCCGCACGCCGACCATCGTCACCGGGTCGGTGCGGACCCCTTCGGCGGCGCCCAGCTCGACGACGGATTTGCCTTCGGGGGTCGGGTCGGCGACGGACGAGAGCACGCACATGCGCACGAAAGCCTTGGGGGCGATGCCGTCGGCGGGATGGAAGCGCGTGGCCTTGCGGTTGCCGATGGTGATGGTGCCGGTCTTGTCCAGGAGCAGCGTGTCGATGTCGCCGGCGGTCTCGACGGCCTTGCCCGACTTGGTGATGACGTTGGCCCGCAGGGCGCGGTCCATGCCGGCGATGCCGATGGCCGACAGCAGGCCGCCGATGGTGGTCGGGATCAGGCAGACGAACAGCGAGATGAACGCCGCGATCGTGATGTTGGCCCCCACGTAGTCGGCGAAGGGTTTCAGCGTGGCGCAAACGATCACGAATACCAACGTGAACCCGGCCAGCAGGATCGTCAGCGCGATTTCGTTCGGCGTCTTCTGGCGCGAGGAGCCTTCGACCAGGGCGATCATCCGGTCGAGGAAACTCTCGCCGGGCCGCGCGGTGACTTTCACGAGAATGCGGTCGGAGAGGACCTTCGTGCCGCCCGTGACGGAGCTTTTGTCGCCGCCCGCCTCGCGGATCACCGGGGCCGATTCGCCCGTGATGGCGCTTTCGTCGATCGACGCCAGGCCCTCGACGATCTCGCCGTCGGCGGCGACGGTGTCGCCCGCGACGCACTCGAACAGGTCGCCCTGCTTCAGTTCGGAACTGCTGACGATGTGCGACTGTCCGTCGGGTTCGATGCGTTTGGCGGGGGTCTCCTCGCGCGTTTTGCGCAGCGAGTCGGCCTGCGCCCTGCCGCGGGCTTCGGCGATGGCCTCGGCGAAGTTGGCGAAGAGCACCGTTAAGAGAAGTACGGCGAAAATCACGAGGTTGTAGAGCAGCGAACCCTGCGACGTGTCGCCCGTCACGGCGATCCGGACGATCAGCAGCAGCATGGCGAAGGTGACGGCCTCGACGGTGAACATGATCGGGTTCTTGATCATCTGCCGCGGGTCGAGTTTCGTGAACGAAGCGCGAAGGCTCCGGCGCAGCAGGACAGGATCGAAAAGCGAGTTATTTTTGTTTCGTTTCATAGCGGTAACAGGATTAGAAGGTCAGGTAATCGGCGATGGGACCCAGCGCCAGCGCGGGGAAGAACGAGAGGGCCGCAACGATGATGATGACGGCGAAGGTCATCAGCGAGAAGGTTCCCGTGTCGGTGCGGAGCGTGCCGGCGCTCTCGGGAATGCACTTCTTCGACGCCAGCAGTCCGGCTATGGCGACCTGTCCCACGATCGGGAAGTAGCGGCCCATGATCAGGGCGATGCCCGTCGAGATGTTCCAGAACGGCGTGTTGTCGGCCAGTCCCTCGAATCCCGAGCCGTTGTTGGCCGCCGAGGAGGTGTATTCGTAGAGCATTTCGCTCAATCCGTGGAACGAGGGGTTGTTCAGCCACCCTATTTCGGGGTTCGCGGCGGCCACGGCGGCCGAGATGCCCGTGCCGACGAGGATCAGGAAGGGATGCAGCAGCACGACCAGCGTGGCGATCTTCATCTCGCGCGCCTCGACTTTCCGGCCGAGGAACTCCGGCGTGCGGCCCACCATCAGTCCGCTGATGAAGACGGCGATGATGAGGAATGCGAAATAGTTCATCCACCCTACGCCCACGCCGCCGAACCAGCAGTTGATCTGCATGTTGAGCATCTGGAGCATGCCGCTCAACGGGGTCTGCGAATCGTGCATCGAGTTGACCGAACCGTTCGACGTGACCGTCGTGGTCATGCCCCACATCGCCGATGCGGCCGACCCGATCCGGATCTCCTTGCCCTCCATCGAACCGAGCTCCTGCGAGATGCCCATGCCGTCGATCTGCCGGCTGCCGCCCGTCTCCTGCCAGACGGAGAGGAAGACGCCTGCGGTATAGGCCAGGAGCATCACGCCGAAAATCCATGCCGCGAGCCTGCGTCGGCGCGTGTAGAACCCGAAGGCGAAGACCATCGCCATCGGAATGATCAGGATCGACCAACATTCCAGAATGTTCGTGAAAGCGTTCGGGTTTTCGAGCGGATGGGCCGAATTGACGCCGAAGTAGCCGCCGCCGTTGGTTCCCAGCTGTTTGATGGGCACGATGGCTGCGGTGGGGCCTTGCGAGATGACCTGTTCGGTTCCTTCGAGGGTCGTCAGCGTTTGCTTGCCGTCGAAGGACATCGGCGTGCCGTTGATGACGAGCAGGATGCCGACGGCGAGCGACAGCGGCATCAGGATGCGCGTCACGCTCCGGGTGAGGAAGACCCAGAAGTTGCCGATGGTCTTCGTCGTTTTGCCCGCCAGCGCCTTCATCATTCCGGCCATGGCGGCCATGCCGCAGGCGGCGGTGACGAACTGGAAGAGCATGATGACGAACAGCTGCGTGAAGTAGGACAGGCCCGTCTCGCCGCTGTAATGCTGGAGGTTGCAGTTGACCATGAACGAGATGCAGGTGTTGAACGCCAGGTCGGGCGACTGTCCCGGGTTGCCGTCGGGGTTGAGCGGCAGCCAGCCCTGGAAGACCAGCAGCAGCATGCCCCAGAAGAACCAGAAGAGGTTGACCGTCAGGAGCGCTTTGAGGAACTGTTTCCAGTTCATCTCCACGGCCGGGTCGATGCCGCAGAAGCGGTAGATGCCCCGTTCGACGGGAGCCATGAAGTCGAGCCACGTGCGTTCGCCGCGGTAGACTTTGGCAATGTAACGCCCCAGCGGGTAGCAGAGCGTCACCAGAAGGGTCCATTGCAGGATTACGCCTGAAATTTCGGTATTCATCGGTTCAGAATTTTTCGGGTTTGACGAGCACGTACATCAGATAGACGAATCCGAGGATGCTCAAGATAAGGAGACTTGTAAACATAGGGCGTCAGATCTTTTCGAACCAATCCACACATTTGAAATAGAATCCGTAGCACAGCGCACCTAGGGCGCAGAGCAGCAGGAACAGCATGATTTCATTCATCTCTTCGTTTTTTTGAATTAGACATTTTTTTCACGAACCCGCACAGCATCAGGTCCAGCAGCAGCATTGCGCCGCAGAAAATCAGTAGGAGGATAACGATTGCCATTTTGCCGTCGGGGTTTGTTGCCCGTAAGCATACGAAGGGGATGCCGGAATTTATGCTCCGGATTCAATGCGTTGACAGGCAGTTGTTTGCCGGATAGGTATGGGCGCCGAAAAAGAGGGCCGCCTTATCATTTTGATAGGGCGGCCCTCTCGGAATGAGACGGTGAGGGGCTTATTTCACCCCGTAGCCGTCGAGTTTGCGGTATAGCGTGGCGATGCCGATGCCCAGCAGGCGGGCGGCTTCGGCCTTGTTGCCCCGGGTGTGTTCCAGCACCCGGAGAATGTGGCGGCGTTCGAGGTCGTCGAGCGCCAGCGAATCGGGGTCGGCGGAGCCGGCCGCCGTGTGAAACTCGGGGGCGAGGCAGTCGACCGTGAGCCGGTTGCCGTCGGCCATGATCATGCTGCGCTCCACGGCGTTGCGCAGTTCGCGGACGTTGCCGTGCCACGTGTGGCGTTCGAGAGCGGCGATGTAGTCGGCGTCGATCGAGTCGATGCGACGTCCCATTTTGTCGGCGAACTGCGCCGCGAAGACGCGGATATATCCGGCGATGTCGCCGGGCCGCTCGCGCAGCGAGGGAAGGTGGATGCGGAACACCGAGAGGCGGAAATAGAGGTCCTCGCGGAAATTCCCGGCGGCGATCTCCTTTTCGAGGTCGCGGTTCGTGGCGGCGATCAGGCGCACGTCAACCCGTGTGGGGCGTGTTTCGCCGATCTTGATGAATTCGCCGCTTTCGAGCACGCGGAGCAGTTTGGCCTGCAATTCGACGGGCATCTCCCCGATCTCGTCGAGGAATAGCGTGCCTTTGTCGGCCTCTTCGAAAAGGCCCTTCTTGTCCTTGGCGGCGCCCGTGAAACTGCCGGCCCGGTGGCCGAACAGTTCGCTTTCGAGCAGTTCGCGCGAGAAAGCCGAGCAGTTGATCGCCACGAAAGCCCCCTTCGCCCGGCGGCTGGCGTGGTGGATGGCTTGCGCGAAGACCTCCTTGCCGGTTCCCGTCTCGCCGGTGAGCAGCACCGAAGTGTCGGTGACGGCGACCTTGCGGGCCAGGTCCACGGCCCGGCGCAGGACCTCCGAGTCTCCGACGATCCGGTCGAAGGAGTGCTCTTCGGAGAGCTTGTTCTCGATGCGGGTCAGCCGCCGCTGCATTTCGGCCTTTTCGGCGGCCCGGCTCAGCAGGGGCAGTATCTTGTTGTTGTCATCGCCCTTGGTGATGTAGTCGAAGGCGCCGTTCTTGATGGCCTGCACGCCGTCGGGGATATTGCCGTAGGCCGTCAGCAGGATCACTTCGGTGGCCGGCGCGGCCTCCTTGATGCGGCCGACCATCTCGACGCCGTTGCCGTCGGGCAGCTTGACGTCGCACAGCACCACGTCGGGGTCGTACCGGCGGAGCGTTTTCATCCCCGAAGCGCAGTCCGGAGCCTCGGCCACCTCGTAACCTTCCAGCCCGATGATCCGCGCCATCAGCCGCCGCAGCTGCTCTTCATCGTCGATGATCAGAATTTTCGCCATGTCGTTCGCTCATGCGAAACAAACGCATCGCCGAAACCGAAACCGCCGAACAACGGCAGGCGACGGATATCGACTCTCTAGCCGTTGGAGGGGCGGGTGGACGACCTCTATTTCGGCATTCACGCTTAGCTCGACGGGCAGATTCGCGCAGACCAGAAACTGACGCTCGGACTGCTGCCGGGCAACCTCGACAAGTGCGTTCGCTGCAACGCAACGGTGCGGCGATGCAGGCGATGCCGATGGCTAAACCGAACTGCTGACCGTCGAGCAGCAACTCGCAGGTCAAGCGCCTCCTTGGCGAGCTACCGCGGATGCTGGAACTTTCATCCCGGAGGCTGGCCGGTCCGGGCGCTCGTGCGGCCCGGACGTCGCGGAGCCCGCTTTGGTTCAGGGGCGCACGTCCCAGACAGCTGTTCGACGCGCAGGCGCGAGAAGCTCGCGGCGCAGCGACGGCTGGTGAAATCAACGACCGTCCCGTTTCGGACTCTTCGCTTAGGGATACTACGGGTAGTATCGGGCATGGACTACTTCGAGAGCATGATGTCGAACGACTGGTCGGATGCGTGCCAACCGTCCGGATTCCGGATGTCTCGTGAGAATTTCAGGGGGCGTTCTACACGAAGAATTCGCTGGGCAAACTCCGCACGGCACAGCGGCAGCTCGATGTGCAGCGCGACGTCTTCCTCTTCAACACACGGTTTGCAGACCGTCGAGGAGAGCGGCGACATCGCCCCGCCTGCGCCGCGCGCTTCGCCGACGACGTCCACATCGTGCAGCTGCGCCGTGCGTGCGCAGAAAGCCGCAGAATCGAAGCCCGCAGCAGGGGTGATGCGATACCAACGACCTGCTGCTTTTCGCAAGATCACCGAGGAGGCGACGGCCGCCACGGCACGGTCGGTCGGCGCAGGAGATCCGGAGAGAGTTGGTGAAGACGATCTATGAATTGAAACATACGATAAACCGGTGAGAACCATGAGCGATTCATTATTTACGGTGCGATCCCGCTGTTGGCGGCCTCCTGCGGGGGCGACGGGGATTTCGATGCACGACGTTCGAAGCCACGGAGATCGTCGTGTCGGCCGAACTGCCGGGCGTATCCTCCCGCTTCGATGGAAACGCCGAAGAGGTGACGATGCTCCGGAGCCGGCAGAGGCAGGTCGGGTACCATCGGCACCGGTAAAAGCTCTATTTGCAGAAATTACGGCTGGAACGTCAGCGCTTCGGTGCGGAGCGGCCGTCCGACATCAGGAAACAAGGCCGCGTCGCTGCGCAGATCTTAAACAACGGGCAAACGCAAATAGCGTGGAAATTCTGTTGAAGGACGATTGCGGCCACGACCAAACAGCTCGACGACATCGCTTGCACGGTGAAGGCGCTCGGCGGGCAGTTGGACGCGCTGTTGTCGACTTGGCTGGAAAACAATGCCGTGTCGATGTCGACGAGAATTTCGTCGTATCGAGTTACAGATCGCGCGAGTCGAAAGACCGGCTCACGCCAAGTGCCGCATCGCGTCTCCCGTGACAGGGAACGGTGCTGGCCAAATATGCCGAGGCGGGCAGACTGGCCTCAAGTCGGTCGGCCGTTGATGAAAGGTCGCCGTTTCTCGACGCATCGCGCGGGCCCTGTTCACGTCGGATCAGTTAATGCGACTGCGTCTGGGCCAGAGGTGACGGTGACGGCCGGAACTCGGCGAGGGAGCGGCAGCTTGACTGTCAGGACGCATCATTATTGGATCGCCTCCGAGAGCGAATTCACTCCCAAAACCGTTCAGACGCAATTCGCGGGCCGGACTGGTGCGGCCAAGATGCCGTCGAGAACGACGGCCGGTTGAAATCGGCACGGAGAGGGTAAACTTTCAAAGATAA
>VOFG01002655.1_pt1 | contig 79271 bp, 147 predicted proteins | sample 5384171 | NCBI WGS metagenome assembly VOFG01 (sample SAMN12384726, study PRJNA508395) | human gut metagenome | isolation source: healthy gut F | host: Homo sapiens
TGCCTGGATGGCATTTTCCAGCAGATTGGAAAATACAAGGCACAGATTAATCTCATCTATGGAAAGATCAGTGGGCAGGGAAACCAGTGCATGAAAAGGAATGTTTTTTTTTTTGGGCAATGGTGGAATAATGTCCGAAAACACTGTCAACAGCCTGATTTTCACAGAAATGCAGGTTAAAGTCAGAGATTTTTCCGGTTGCAGCAGAGAGATATTCTTTAATTTTTTCCATGTCACCCTGTTCTGCCAGAGCGGACAGCCGGACAAAATGATGACGGACATCGTGACGGGCCTGTCTTGCTTCTTCGATGGCCATGCAGAGATTCTCGTACCTTTCCTGCTGAAGAGAAAGAAAAAGGTTCTCCTGCTGAAGTCTGGCATTTCTGTTCAGGTTGCCCCCCATCATAAGAAACATGACATAAAACAGAAGCAGGATTATGAGCAGTACAAGACTGAAAACAATATAACACTGCAGGACCCGCCCGGTATATAAAGTACTGCGGTATTTAGGAATCATAAAAAGATTCATTCCTATGAAGATCACCGGAAGAATCCAGAATACATACCAGGTCTGGGCAAAGTTCTCGTCTGCGATCATTGTCTGTATACGGTGACAGGCAGGATACCAAGATGCCAGAACAAACAGCAGGCAGATGAGGTTATAGAAAATTCCGGCACCGGTACGAAACCACAGTTCGTTTTCTGCAATATGCAGGTCAGCAGTAATAAGGGCATTGAGTGCCCGGGACAGGCTTTTGATACATGTAAAAACTGCGAAGACTGCCAGAAAAATACTGACGGATTTCCAGACAGAGATTTTTAATGTTTTATGGTAAATGAGCATAATGACAGGCAGCAGAGGAAACAGGAACCATCTGGTCGGAATTTGCAGGGCACAGCAAACTGCCCCTCCCAAAATACAGATTCCCAGAAGAAGGGGAAGAAGCCATACTGTCAGTTTAAACGGTGTCTGCCTCAGATAGTTCTTTACAGGCAGATATGCCAGCAGTATACCGGGAATGATTACGGAAAGTTCAAGTACAGGGCAAAGTATGTCAGTCATTTCAGGACCTCCTCTGGAACAGAAATTCCATAAATGTCTGTCTGGCGTTTTTAATAAGCTTCCTGCTGACAGGAACATTGCTTCCGTTATCAAGGCGAAAGCCTGATCCGTCAAAATCAACGGCATGCTCCAGATTGATCACAACGCCCCGGTTACATTGATAGAAGCGTGAATCCATTTTCAGGGAGGTTATGAAGGAATCAAAGGACTGGCGGGTGGCCAGTTCCCTTTCACCGGCAGTGTGGATGTGGATCATATGGGAAAAATGCTCTGCGTAGATTATTTTCCGGAAGGGAATCTGAATATTACTGCCGTTTACCTTTACATCTATGTATTTCCCGGAATCCGGGATGCGGGAAAGGATTTCATCTGCCAGTACGGAAATATCATTTTCACTGTAGGGTTTTACAAGATAGTGGAGAGCCCGGACCTGAAATCCTTCTAATGCATGGTCGGTGGAAGTTGTTGTAAAGATCAGCAGACAGTCAGTATCTGATCTGCGAAGTTCTTTTGCTGTATCAATTCCGTTAGAACCATTCATATAAATATCCAGAAACACTACAGTGAAAGGACATTCCTTTGCCGCAGTGAGGAAAGTTTCTCCATTTTCATATTCCAATATATCTGTATGGACATTGCGCCTGGAAAACTGAGATTCCAGTCTGTTTCGTAACAGTGTCCGTTCTTCTGAAATATCATCAACAATTGCAATTCTCATAGTAAATCTTCCTTATAATATATATTTATAAAATTCTGCCTGCTGAGACTTTTTGTTGCTGTTCACTCTGTTTTCAGTAACACTTTTTCATCTGTGCAATCGAATTTGCAGACAAGCAGGCGGTATACTAATATGCTCTGGTAACAGTATATCACAAAACAATACCATGTATTTACAATTCGTGCCATTTTCTGCTGTTTCGTGACAGAATTCTTGAAATAAATTTTTGAATTTTTTATAATGAGGGTAACAAATGGAAAGTACGTTAAATGGAAGAGGAGGGATGTCGTGTATTGTATTGCCATATTGACTGATCAGGAACAGGAAGGACAGAACTGTGCGGAATACATCAGAAATTATTGTACAGAAAAGAATGTTTTTCCATTGATTGAAATCTATCAGGATCAGGAACAGTTTTTGCACGGATATTGAAAACAGTACCGACAGTGGTGTTTCTCGCATTACCGGGTGTGTCCGGCTTGAATGCAGCAGAACATCTCCGTTCCCTGTATCCGAAATGTGGAATCATCTGGTGCAGTGACCTTGATTTTTCGCTCCATGCGTTCAGGCTGCGGATAGAATATTTTTTATGAAACCTGTGGAAGAGCAGAAAATAAAAGAAGGACTTTCCATCTGGCTTGAATGTAAAAAAATAAGATGAGAACGACATTCAGGAGGAAAGCAACATGAAGACAATCATAAAGTATGAACTGGTCATAAATGAAGCACTTAGATCCGCACTTAATTACAATACACCTGACGAGCAGATTAATGAATTTATCCGTCTTTTTCGGCAGACATATCGGTTCTGATAGAATATATATTTTTGAGGATTGTAAAGAAAGACATGGCACAGACAATACGTATGAATGGTGTGCACAGGGAATAATTCCTGAGATAGACAGATTGCAGAATGTAGATATGGACATAATAAAGTGGTGGTACGATACGTTTTCCAAGGGCGAAAGTATCATTATCGCTGATATAGAAGATATCAAAGAAGAACATCGCATGTCCTATGATATGTTAAAAGCGCAGAATGTGAGAAATGTGGTGGTATGCCCTTTGCGTTATAAAGATGAGATAAGTGGTTTTTTCGGTGTGGATAATCCTCCCAAAAAGTGATTACAGGGGCTTACTACTTTTTCTTGATATGATAGGAACGCTTCTTATCTCGTTAGTGAAATTGCGTAATTCATTTATAAAGTCAAATAAAGAGGCACGGCTCAGCAGTTATACATCCCTCTCGAAGATCTATACATCTATGCATTTGGTTGATGTGCAGACAAAAAGATATCATATTATAAAAATGACAGATCATGTTCTGAATGTTTGGGAAAAGATTTCCCAAAAAAATGGGAGAATATGAAATCAGGGATAATTTTGCGGACATATCAAGAATATTGCGAGAAAATGTGTGTAAAATCACAACTTCAGGAATCACTGGAATTTGTAGATATCAGTACGCTGGAAGAACGGCTTCTTGGAGAAAACAGCATAACACATGAATTTATAGATAAAAATATCAGGCTGGTGTCGAAGCAGATTTATTCCTGTAGACTACGATGAAGATGGAAAACTTTTGCATGTACTTTTCTGTATTGAGTGTATAGAAGAAGAAAAAAGCGTGAGAACTGGCTGATTTATCTGGCGAAGACAGATCTTATGACAGGATTATGTAATCGTGGAAGCGGAGAAAAAAGATTACTGAACTTTTTAAAGAAAAAAACAGGAGGATTGCTTTGCCTGATCGACTGTGACAAATTTAAATCCATCAATGATAATTACGGACACTCTGTAGGAGATAAAGGTGATTATAGCCGTTGCGAAGACGCTGCAGAAAACATGTCGTGACAGTGATGTGGTTATGAGGCTTGGAGGTGATGAGTTCGCAATATTTATGCCGAAAATGTTGGAGCAAACAGTAGCTGAGAAATTCTTCGAGCGCCTTTTTTGAAAATATTCGACAGATTGATATCATAGAGATGCGTGGAAAGAGTATAGAAATAAGTCTGGGTGCGTGTTTTTTATGATGGATATGAAGATGTTTCTTTTGATCAGCTATACAGAAAGGCTGACAGGGCAATGTATCAGAGGAAAAAGCAGAAAGGCTGCAGTGCTGTAATTTATGGGGAGGGAATGTAAAAAATCTGGAAGGTTCCCAGTTATGAGCTGCATAGCGAAGCGGAACAAAAGGAGAAGTCTATGAAAGAAAAGAAAGTAATTGATTACACCAGAACCTATCGAAGAATTGAGATAGATAAAAAGAAATGTATTCTGTATATTGTCATACTGATCCTGCTTGGTTTTCTGCTTATGTGGACGCAGATCGATGATCTGACCAGGGATGATCTGTAAGATATGGGGCCGATGTTTAAAAAAATATGAACCGCAGATGTATGTTGGGATCCGTTCAGAAACGTATCCTCTGTTTGGAAAAATCAGCTATCTCAGTGCAGGAACCGTATATCCGGGAATACAGATAAGCCTTATAAATGCAGCAGTTTCTCTTGCGGCAATCATTCTGCTGGCGGGACTTCCATGGAAGGGGCGCCCTCTTGCCATTTATCTGATCCTGTGCAGTGCGATTCATCTGATAAACAGTCTGTGGTTTGTGTTTGGGGAAAAATATTTTCCGTATACCTTTAACCGTTTATTCAAAATTATATATGCTTCAGGAAATTGGCATATGGGTGATGTTTTTTTGTCATGACAATTATGGTCACCGGAATTATAGGAGACCAGGGAGTGATCTATAAGCTTTTTGACGCTTCTTGCAGTAATGCTGTATTCCATAGTATTTGGAACTGTTCGCTATGTGATCTTTATCTGGCTGCTGTACAGATTTTCTGTGATCTATATGGCGTTTTCTATTTTATAATAGGGCCCATGTTTGACTTTTTGTATCTGGTTATGATTTATGCAGTGTTTGTCGACCGCATGATCGGTGTTTACGATTCAAGGAAGGGAAAGGAGGTATGGAAATGGTCGTAGCTATTATGAAAGGTTATACTATTTTTGTTATTATCCTGATGCTTCTGTACACAGCCAGACATTTTTATTTTACAATTGTAAGGCTTCTGGGCAGGCAGCGCCTCTATTACAATGATATTCTTACAGACCGGATGAAAAGTATTTCCGTACTGATCCCTATGCATAATGAGGAGCAGGTGCTTTCCAATGTTCTGGATTCTCTGCTGAAATGTGAGTATGACAGGGACAAACTTGAAATTATTCCGATCAATGATAATTCTACAGACCGTACAAAGGGAAATGCTGGATGAGTATCACAGAAAGTATGAGTTTATACGCCCCTTCACAGAGATTGTCCGGACAGAGGAAAGCCGGTAGGTCTGAATGATGCAATGAAGCTGGCAAAAGGGGAGATCATCATTGTATTTGATGCGGATTACAGACCTGCCAGAAACATGCTGAAACAGATTGCGCTGGGATTTGAGGATCCGCAGGTAGGTGCAGTTATGGGGCGGGTGATACCGTACAATACCAACACAAATATGCTGACCAGACTTATCAATCTGGAACGGTCCGGCGGATATCAGGTAGATCAACAGGCACGATATAACCTGAAAACAATTCCGCAGTATGGCGGTACAGTGGGAGGATTTCGAAAAGATTTTCTGTTAGAAACAGGTGGCTTTAATCCAAAGGTTCTGGCAGAAGATACGGAACTTACATATCGGCTTTTTACCAATGGATGGAAGGTCGTATACGCTAACTCGGCGGAATGTTATGAAGAATCTCCGGAAAGCTGGAATGTGAGAGGCAGACAGATCAGACGCTGGTCAAGAGGTCATAATGAAGTATTGTTCCGTTATCTGATCCCTACGATCACAACTCCCTATATGGGACTGTTTCAGAAAATAGATGGCTTATTTCTGCTTTTTTATCTATTCGGTACCGGTATTTCTGCTGGTGGGCTGGGTAGTTTCCCTTGGATTATTTTTTCCTGGGTGAAATGCAGATATTTAGTGGCTGGTGGGTTATATTGTTTTTGGGAATTTATAATTCCCTTGGAAATTTTGCACCATTTTTTGAGATAGGTACCTCGCTGATCATAGACGGACTTCCGGAGAGGCATTGCTTCTGCCTCTTATGATGTTTAATTTTTCTTCTATATGTGGAATATCTCTCTGGGATTCTGGGATGCAGTGGTAGATACTGTTACCGGAAGAGGTGTGAAATGGGATAAAACAGTGCGGTTTACTGGGCAGAAAACGGAAAAGGAGGCCAAAGTTTGAAAGTATGGATTTTGATTTTTATCTGTATGTTCTCTATGCCTCTGTTGGTCGCAGTATTGCATTTCAGGATGAGAAAAGGGCAGATCCTGAAAATAAAGGCAGGATTATGTGAAAAATGCCAGATATTTTGGAAAAAGCTTTTTCTGCTCTGGTGGAAAAAGCCCTTCCGGAAATGAAGAATGGTACGATCATGCTTTCAAGACAGGAAAAGGTGTTGGAAGCAGATGGAAACCAGGAGTTTGCGCAGCCTGACATTGAAGATCTGGTCATTGCCAGAAATACCATCTTCTGTCCGCAGCAAGGGATTTACATTTCCAAAAGAAATCTACAGTGAAAAGGATGCGTTGTTTGTGAAAGAAAACATACGGATCCGGGCTGTATACAGCAAAAAAAGACTGCTTTTCGGAAATAAGATCCGGCTTCTCAGATGGGCGGACGCAGAACATGCAGTTGCAGTTTATGATGAATGTGATCTGGGTGAAAGGGTATCAAGTGGAGAACAGCTTGTGATAGGCTTTGACAATGTTTTCCATAGTCTGTATGCACCGGTGATCCGTCTGGGACAGCGTCCGGAGGAACCGGACCGGTTTATGGAGGAACGTGATCCCAGAATATTTCTTTTGTATGCCGGTAATGAACAGTCATGAATATAACAGGCATTACATAGATGATGATATGGTTACAGAAAGCGGGACAGTTCCTTATACGATTATTTCCCGTGGGGATATAAAGGTGATAGAGGACATTATCCTGCAGGGAGATATCCACAGTGATGGAGCTGTGAGAATCATGTAAAATGCATCGGTGCTTGGAAATATTTTCGCAGAGAATGATAGACTTCTGGAAAAAAATGCAACAGTGCTTGGAAACATTTTTACACAGGGAAACATTATATTTGAAGAAGGCGCCAGTGCAGGTCAGCCGGATAAGATCACTTCAGTTCTTGCCCGCGGAACAATAACATTTTATGGCGGTAATTATGTTTATGGATATGTGGTTTCAGAGGGTGGTGGAAAAATCCTGAAATCGGACAGAGAGGTATTGGGAGAGTATTGTTTTCCAAGAGAACCTGTTCATGAAGAAAAGATTACTTTCCGGGATCTGTCAGAATATGAAAATGTTGATTTTCAGGGATTTCGAGGAGATATATATGTAAAAAAGCGGTTATTCCTGAAGGTGCATCCGTTATTCCGAAGAGTCAGTTTTTGGATGCAGAAGTCTTGAAAAACTGCATCTGCCGGAAAGCGTTTCTGTTATTGGGGACTATGCATTTGCTGACTGTCATGTGCTGAAAGTATGGGAAAGTATAGAAAAGCTTTCGCTGAAATCGGTAGGGATATCAGCTTTTGAAAACTGTTATGCGCTGGAATTTGTAAGTCTTCCGGATTCCCTGACTGTGATTGAAGGAGCTGCATTTGCTGGCTGTGTGTCTGTTAATAAACTGATATTTTCAGATACCGCGCTGTTAAAGAAAATAGGTGATCATGCTTTTCGCGGGTGCAGGAATCTGAAAGAAGATATACCTGCCGGACAGTGTGGAATATGTGGGGAATCAGTGCATTCAGAGATTGTGTTTCTCTTGAACAGATTTCAGTATCAGAGAAAATAAAAGATCAGCCGGGTATTACAGAACTGGAGAAAAACTGTCCAAATGCCAGGATCAGGTTCAGGGAGGTGAATTCAGTTGAAAAGAATAAAACCGCAGAACTGTTTCTGGTTTTGCTTGTTTTGATCGTGATGTCTGCAGAATTCTGATCCTTCAGAATGGAATGGAAAAATTGCAGAATGTTAAGCAGGAAAGCGTATATGTTCGGAAACAAGAAATTTATATAATAATTATGGCTTGAAAAATGATCAGTCTCTTTCAAAAACCAAAATCCTGGAAACGCAGGATCAGGTGATCTATACAGACCGTATCTTTAATATAAATCAGATTTTGAGGATCATATTTCATATGCGGCAGATATTATGAAAGCATTACAGAAAAAAGAGTGGGAAAGACACTTATATTATGCCGATACCGCAAAGAGCAGTATTTGAAAGCGGATATGAAAACTGAAAAGGAAAAATACAGTGATTTTATAGAGAAACTGGAAGCCTCTTTTTTCAGATCCCTCAGTGGTTTTTTGAAGCCGTTGTCTGAACTGGAGAACCATCAGGATGAATATATTTATTTCAGAACTGAAAATAGCTGGACAATGCGCGGGGCATTTTACGGGGCACAGGTGATTTTTGGAAATCTTGGATATGATAAGGAAAACCTGGATGATTACCGGGAATATGTTTTGGAACTTTTGATGGAAACCTTCTTTTGGAAGCGTTAGAAAAGAATACGACAGACGAAATAAAGAAAGATATAGAAAACATGGAAAAGGAACCATTCTATATTTATATCAATGGTTCAAATCCCAATCGCGAAGAATTAACCTTTGAAAACAAAGAAGGGCAGCTAAACAGACACTAAAAAGACAAATGATACAGTTTAATGGCAGCGGAAATTATGCAGTCATTGGTTCGAGTTATAAGCATAGTATAGTGGAAGGAAGAGGAAAAGGACAGAGAAAAGGGAAATCTTCTTCTTATTGCAGATACAAGAGGAAAGATGATGATATCTTATCTTTCAGAAATCTTTGAAAAGGTTTATGTATCTAATATGTATGAGGATGCAGATCTTATACAGAATCTGGATGAAATACTGGAAAAATATGATATAGAATATATTATATGGGCACAGGATGTTGCTGAAACAGGAAACAGATCTTATATGAGAGCATTGAATCCACTTTTAAAGGAAGGAGGAATGTCTGATGTCGGAACTGATCCTTAAGGGAACTGATTTGTTTATGAGAAAGACAGGAATTGCTGACACCCTTCCTATAAGCGGAAATACAGAAAGAATCCTGTTTCCTGATCCTTGGGATTCTGCTTGTTTTTGCAGGAGCTAAGGTGTACCGTCTGATTGTTTCCTTCATAATGTTCTGGGGAGTGACGATTGCCCTATGTACTGTTATGAATGGAAGGGCCGGATGGGGACGATTGTAACAGCATTTACGATACTTGGGTGTCTGATGGGATATATGGCATTTAAGTGGAAAACAGCAGATGCCATGATCCTGTCTGTTATGACTGCTGCGGCAGTTGTATGGATGTGTTATCCGTTCTGGTGGGCAGCAGTTATTTTTTCGCTGCAGGAGCTGCGGTTGCAGCGGCTCTTTTTCCCTCTGGAGGGAGCAATCCTTTCTTCTGTTGCAGCAGGAATGTTTCTTCTTCATGAGACGGGAGTCAGATACGTGGTTTTGCTGACAGTATGCGGCTTCCTGCTTCAGATAGTTCTGTTTGAAGGAAAATCAGAGAGGGGCGTAAGATTTGGAAACGGTTTTTCGTAAAGAAATCAAATATCTGATCAGCCGCAGAAGAGGCCATGATTCTTCAACAAAAGCTGGATGGCATTATGGAAAGAGATATCCATGGAGATAATGGCAGATATTTTATCAGATCTCAGTACTATGATTCCATAGACGATCAGGATCTATGGGATAATCTGGATGGAATGTATGAAAAAAGGAAGATCCGTTTAAGAATTTATTCCTTGAATGATCTATCTGCAAAGCTGGAGTTTAAATGCAAAAACGGATTTGACGGAGTGAAATATTCCATACCTGTCAGCCGTGAACACGCACTTCGGATGGAACAGGGAGATGCTTCGTTTCTTCTGGAATATGAAACAGAGCTGGCTATGAGATTGTATTTGCGGATCACACAGGGGTGTTACCGTCCAAAGACGATCATAGATTATCAGAGGCTGGCATTTGCTTATCCTGCAGGTGATGTAAGGATCACTTTTTGATACGGATATCCGAGGAACTTTTGGAAGTAAAATATACAGGATTTCTGCCGGATATGATCGCTGAGATTTTGAAAAAAACAGATGAACTGTCCACCAGCCACAGTAAATATTCCAGAGCCAGAATGAGATGGCTGTAAGTTTTGTATACGGCAGACTGGAAATAGTTGGGAAACCGGATGCCGGGATTGGAGAAAATATGAGAGAATTTATCGTAGAAAATTTGACAAATACAGAAGCACTGAGTGTGACTGTGATTTTAATGAATAATATAATCGCACTGATTGTTGCCTTTTTTATTATGTTTATATATAAAATTTCTTATGTGGGAACTGCATACAGTAGGAAATTTAATATTTCAATCGGAACGATCACGATTATTACAGCTATGATCATGAGCATCATTAGTAATAATATTGCATTGTCCCTTGGTATGGTTGGTGCTCTTTCTATCATAAGATTTCGTACTGCTGTAAAGGATGTAAGAGATGCTATATATATTTTCTGGGCAATTGCGGCAGGCATTGGCTGCGGTGTATCTCAGTATGCGCTTATTGTTATTGGTTCAGCTTTTTTACTTCTTTTTTCTTATTATTACAAGGAAAGGGTTCACATCTTGTAATAAACTGATGGTTGTTCAGGGAACACCTGACTGCTTACATAAAACAGAGGCAGCAGTAGACAGCTTTTTTCTGGAAAAGTACATATTTCTATGAGAAATGTTACAGAAAACAGCTTTGAACTGGTCTATTCTATTGGAGAGGGAATTCTGGATAATGCTGCAAAAGAAAATCAGATGGATATTTCAGAGAAACTGATCAAAATCGATGGTGTGAAAAGGGTAAAATATAGTTGACCAGAAGGATGAACTTTCGCAGTAAAAAAGGCTGCCTGAATGAGAGGTGTTGCTATGAAAAGGATAAGACGTATCCTTTTTATGTATTCTGATGATAACAGTTCTCTGTGGAATATCCGTTGTGGGAAATTCTGTTGTAAATTCGGAAAATAAGTCAAAGGAAAAAAAAGAGAACTACTATCACGAAAGAAGAAGTGAAGGAGTGGGCTGCACCGGACGAGGAGAGTCTGGAATACTATGATTTGGGAGAATTCTCTACGACACTTCCGGTAGTCTATATGAATACAAAGGGACAGCAGGTCCTGAAGGAGAATGTAATCTGTGGAAATATTGCTTTGTTGGATGGAAACGAAGAGGCACAATCTGTTTTTTGCGGTTCCCAATTCCTATATATCGTGCTACGATTAAATACAGAGGTGCCTCTTCTTATAGTAAATTTGATAAAAAACAATATCGCATTAAATTTTATAAAAATAGTAAAGAGAATGAAAAAAAGTGTCACTTTGCAGGAATGGGAGCAAACAGTGAATGGGTGTTAAATGGTCCTTATCTTGATAAGACACTGATCAGAAATAAATTGGTATATGATCTGGCAAGAGAATTAAATGGATGGGCTCCGGACACCCGGTTTGTGGAATTGTTTGTTGATGGAGAATATCAGGGCGTTTATCTGGCAGTGGAACCTGTAACAAACGGAGAAAGCAGATTGCGTCTTGCAGAATTTGGTTTGTTGTCGGGAGAAACTGCATATATTGTAAACAGAGACAGAATTGATACGGGCTCTGAAGAGATAGACACATGGGGAAAGACTAACGGCTATACATATAACGCTCTGTATATAAGATATCCATCAAAAATAAAATAACGGAAAAACAAAAAGAATATATAAAAAAGATATTTCCGAATTTGAACAAGTTCTGTATGGGAAGAATTTCAGGACAAAAAGAATTGGATATCAGGCATATATAGACATGGATAATTGGGTGGACTATTTTATTATCAATGAATTTGCCATGAATTATGATGCTGGTAATCTTTCTACTTATTTGTATAAAGAACTGGGAAAACTACAACTTGCTGTATGGGATTTTAACAATGGATTTGATAATTATCAGTGGTTTCATACAGAAACAGATCATCTTTATACAGTGGAAAATTCATGGTTTGACAGGCTGTGGCAGGACGAAAATTTTAGAAAACATGTCTGTGAAAGATATGTGCAGCTGCGTAAAACCACACTATCTGATGAACATATTGCTGACAAGATAGCATCTTATCAGGAGGAACTGGGAGAGGCTGTGGACAGAAACTTTAAAGTGTGGGGATATTCTTTTAATGAGGCTCTGTTAGCCGGAACCACTAAGGAGGGTGCGTCCAGGGATATCGGAAGTTATGAGGAAGCTATGAAACAACTGACAGATACTATCCGCGAAAGACTGGCGTATCTGGATAAAGAACTGGGAGGAAATTGAGAATGAAAAAAGTACTGGTGATTTTTGGAACAAGACCGGAAGCAATTAAAATGTGCCCTCTTGTTCTGGAGCTGAAAAAAAGTGAAAAACTGGAAACGTTGGTGTGTGTCACAGGACAGCACAGGGAAATGTTGAAGCAGGTTCTCGATATTTTTAAAGTGGTCCCGGATTATGATATGGCGATCATGAAAAAAGGGCAGGATCTTACGGATGTGACAACGGCTATTCTTACAGGAATGAGGAAATCCTGAGAAAAGGAAAAACCGGATATGGTACTGGTCCATGGAGATACGTCGACTGCATTTGCCGCATCGCTGGCTGCATTTTATCAGCAGATTCCGGTAGGACATGTGGAAGCGGGACTTCGTACTTATAATATGAAATCTCCCTATCCGGAAGAATTTAACAGGCAGGCCATTGGACTTACTGCCAGCCTGCATTTTGCGCCCACTCAGAAAGCAGCGAATGCACTGCTGAAAGAGGGTAAGGATCCAGAGCGGATCTTTATCACAGGAAATACAGGAATTGATGCTCTGCACTATACGGTGCGAAATGATTTTTATCACCCGGAGACAGAATGGGCAAAAGGCAGCAGACTGATTGCTGTGACGGCACACAGAAGAGAGAATCTGGGAGAACCCATGCGTGATATGTTCCGGGCTATACGCAGGATCGTGGAGGAATTTACAGATGTGAAGGTTATTTATCCTGTACATTTAAATCCGCAGGTCAGAAAAATCGCAGATGAGGAATTTCGGTGGATGCGAGAGAATACACCTGATCGAACCACTGGATGTGGTGGAATTCCATAACCTGATGAAAGCCAGTTATCTGATCATGACAGACAGCGGCGGAATTCAGGAAGAAGCTCCTGCACTGGGAAAACCGGTACTGGTCATGCGGGATACAACAGAACGTCCGGAAGGTGTGGAAGCAGGAACCTTAAAGCTTGCAGGCACGAAGATGGAGGATATTTACAGAGAATGCAGGCGGCTTCTTACAGAACCAGAGATTTACAGAAGGATGAGTGAGGCCAGAAACCCTTATGGTGATGGGACTGCAAGTATCAAAATCAGAAAAATCCTGGAGGATATAGATGCATGAGCATAAACAAAACCAATGCAAAAGAAAAGTGAAAAATCGAAAGAATGTGATGGGACTTATTATATTTTGCATAACTGTGGGGCATTGTATTTATGTTTGCTTATTATCAGAACCTGAGAAAAGAAATAGATGCCCGTCAGGAAATGGCTGGAAACAGTCCTGACCAGAGAAAAAAAGTGGATTCTTGAGAATCAGGGCTCTGAAGGTGAAATCTATATGAATGGAAGTAAAGCCGGAGATGTTAATCCATACTTTGCATGTATGGCTGCACTGGGGCTTTGGCAGAAACAAAGAATTGCCCCATCACGGAAACAGAGAAAAAGCTGTTGGCAGGTATCTGGACTGGCATACTGGGGTTTTGCTGGAAACAGATGGGAAAATGGGAATCTACAGGAAAGAGGGTGGAAAACTTATTTATAAAGAAAAGGTTGATTCCGAAGACGGATATCTAGGTATGTACCTTTTTCTTATGGGAAAATATCTGGAAAAGACAGAAAGTACAGACCTGCCGGAATCCTGGAAAAAAGGAATCAGCCTTGCATTAAAAAAGATTCAAAGCCTGATGCGGGATGGAATCACACAGGTCTCAGAAGAAAATACAACCGCTTATCTGATGGATAATCTGGAAGTATGGAAAGGCCTGCACGAATTGGAACTTGCAGGACTGGAAGATACGCAGGCAATCAGTGAAATGCGTAAAAAGATACAGAAACAGATAGAAAATATATTCTGGGATGATGCGAATCAAAGATGGAGAATTATTGGAAACAGTGATCTGTATGATCAGATAGAATTTTATCCGGATGGTGTTGCTCAGATTTATCCGCTGATCTATGAATTTCGGTAAAAAGAAGAAAAAAGCAAAAGGTATTATATGATCAGTTTACGGAAAGGTTTCAGTGGCAGAAACTGAATAAAAAAAGAACTGGAATCTTTTTGTGGGCAATGACAGGAATGGCTGCCAGAGTGCGCAGATGAGGGATATCAATAACCTTGAGGTCATCATCCTCGGTAAGAAAATAGTGCATATCCAAAAGGTCAGAGTTTGTCATGTTTTTGACCAGATTGGATGTCATTCCCTCTGGAGGATTCTGGATGTATTTTGTCTGAGTTCCTAGATAAGCTTTGCATCCATGGTTTTAAATTCCTCCCTGTCTGTTAATAAGTTCAGTATGATACAGACAGGCAGAAAAATCAAGCAGAGCGGTATTTAGCTTTGCCATGGCCCTTTCGTAAAGTTCTTGAAGAGGAACTCGTTTATGATTGTGATAGATTTCTACTAAAAGCGCATCAACGAAGTGCTGGATATGAGCAAAATTGAGAGCGGTAAGCTCATGATGATGGTAGCAGATTTCAGTGTTCTGGATCTGCTGGAACAGATTGAGATGAGCTTCCGGCCGCAGATGGAGGCGCGCAGCCAGGAATTTTTTGATTGAAAAATGCCGGATTTCCCATGAATGGCTGATCGGCGACAGTGTCCGCGTTCTTCAGATTCTGAACAACCTGCTCTCGAATGCGATGAAATATACGCAGACGGGCGGAAAAATTACGCTGCATGTGGAGGAGCTGGAGCAGACATCGGATCATTATGCGCAGATGTGCCTGCGGGTAGCGGATAATGGAATCGGTATGAGCAAAAGAATTCCGGAACAGCAGCCACCCGCTGGCAAAGAAAATCCCGATTCTTGCGATGACAGCCAAAGCATTTTCAGAAGATGTGCAGAATGCCTTCAATGCGGGCATGAACGCACACATAGTAAAACCGGTGGATATGAAGGTACTGATAAAAACAGTGCGGAATCTTCAGACGGGCGCCGGAGCGGCAGGAACTTTAAATTGAAAAAATCCGGTAGAGTGTTTATAATGGATGGGAAAAACAAAACAGAAAGGCAATGTCGTTATGCGTAAAATTACAGAATTAAAAAAGAAAAACAGGAGATTGCGCTTGGAATATTACTGTATCTGGATGAAGTCTGCCGGAAACATCACCTGATCTATTTTGCAGCAGATGGAACTCTGCTCGGGCTGATCCGGCATCAGGGGTTCATTCCGTGGGATGATGATGTGGATGTCTGGATGCCGAGAGCGGATTATGAAAAACTGGAACAGATTGTAAACAGCGAAACGGATACACCGTACCGCGTCATGAATTTTCATAATACAAAGGGTTTCACACTGGCATACGGAAAGCTGGTACACACCGGAACGAGTCTTGTGGAGCACGTGGCAGGAGCTGTGGATACCGGTCTTTTCGTCGACATTTTCCCGTTTGACGGACTGCCGGAAAAAGATACACCGGAGTACGACCGTCACTGGAAAAAGCTGCTGTTTCTGGAAAGCCAGCGGATGAATGCATTCCGCACCTACCGCCAGACCTTAAAAGGAAACAAAGGAAGCTTCGCAAAATGGTGCAAATGGGCGATCCGGAAATGCTATGGAAAAGAGCGGATTCTGCGCGAGATGGAAAAAGAGTGCAGAAAGTACCGCGCGGAGGACTCAAAGTGGGTGGCCTGCCAGTGCGGCGGTTACCGCAAGTCGGACGCGATTCCCAAAACAGCGATCGAAGAGATCGTGCGCCTTCCGTTTGAAGGCCATCTGATCAATGCCCCGGCGGGATACGAGACGTATCTTCACACCCTGTACGGCGATTACCATCAGCTTCCGCCGGAGGATCAGCGTCATCCTGCGCATGTGGGAGATGCCTACTGGCGTTAGAACAGAGAAAAAAGCAGATGAGAGGTAAGCAATGAGTAAAATACTGGTGCTGGGACGTACCATGGACATGGGCGGAACGGAAGTTGCCATGGCAGCGCTGCTGCAGAAACTGGTGGAGAAAAAAAGAAGATGTAACGCTTCTTCTGGTCGAAAAAGAGGCGTTCTGCTGGAGCGGATTCCGAAGGAAGTGGAAGTGCGCCAGATGATCTGGAACAAAAAGCCGCATCCGGCTTTGGAACGGATTGTGGGAAAACGGGAGACACCGGCAGAACGGTCTTTCTATGCCAGAGGAATGGGCGTATTTCTGATGCGCGTCGTGTATGGAAAGAAACGGTATGGAAAACTGTATGAACGGATTCTGGAGTGTGTGGAGCCGGAAACAAAACAATACGATCTTGTTTTCGACTTTTTTCGGATTCGGTGCGTTCACAACCGCATTCGGAGCCAGAAAGACGAATGCGCGGAAAAAAGCGGTCTGGTTCCACGGAGAAAATCTCTGGTGGCTGTTCCGGACCAGGGACTTTATTCCGGAGTATGATAAAATTTACTGCGTTTCCGAGCCTGTCAGGAAACAGGTCATTGCCCGCTTTCCGGAACTCGCGGACCGGACAGAGGTTCTGATGAATTTCATTGACATCAAACAGGTGCAGAGACGGAGTGAGGAGCCGCTTAGCGATCCGCAGTACACAGGAGAGCTGAAATTTCTGACGGTGGGAAGAGCTTCGGAAGAAAAAGGATATGATATTGCGGTGCAGATTACGGCGGAGCTGAAAAACGGGGACTTCGCTTCAAATGGTTCATCATCGGTGATGGAAGAGATCTGAACAAGCTGCGGACCATGGCAAAAAGGAATATCAGGTGGAGCAGGAAATTATTTTTCTCGGAATGCGCGAAAATCCTGCGCCGTACGTAAAATCCTGCGACCTGTATCTCCAGCCGTCCGTCACGAAGGCTATCCGATTACGATTGTAGAGGCGAGAAGCCTGCAGAAGGTCATCATCGCTTCCGATATTCCGTCCATGCGCGAGCAGATCCGGGATGGGGAAAACGGATATCTCTGTCCGCTGGATGTGATGCAGTTTGCCGATAAAATCCAGAAAGTGCTGGCAGATCAGGAAGGACGCGATGCGGTCAGAAAGAAGCTGCGGGAGGAACCCATTGATTTTTCAGCGGGATATGCGCAGATAGAAGCGTTTGCAAAAAATAAAAGAGAAACAGCAAAGAAAAAACGCCAGAACCGGCGATAAGATATTTCCGGTTCCGGCGTTTCTTTAGTCCTGGCGTCCCTGCTTGTTTTCATACATATATTTATCTGCTTTGTCAAACAGCGTGCGGAGCGTACATTCGTTGTAATCGGTGGAAAGTGCCAAGCGGTGGGAATAGCTGATGCGGAACTGGGTTCCGTAGCTGTTGAACTGTTCGACTTCGTTCTGAAGCTCTGTGAGGATTTTTGTGATGCTTTCGCGGGTTGCATCATAGATGACCGCCATAATTCATCGCCGCTGTATCTTCCTACGAAATGCTTCGCGGGAATCGAGTTTCGCAGCAACCGGGCAAAGTTCAGAATCAGCTGGTCGCCGATGGAGTGGCCGAGGCTGTCGTTGACGCGTTTCAGGTTGTTCATGTCAAAAGACGATACAGGCGGTAGGAGTTTTGATGAATTCCACATTGTGGAACAGCTCTTCGCACTTGCTCTTGTTCGGCAGTCCCGTGTGAAGGTCGATGTAGGCTTTCTGTTCCAGCTGGCGGTTGGCACGGGAAACTTTGACTGCGGCAACCGTTTCATCTGCCATCTGGAAATACGTCTCGCTCATGTCTACCAGATCCGCCGTTCCGTTTTCTCCGGATCTGACCTTCTGAATTTCATTTTCAGTTTATCCCAGTAGGCAATCTGGACATCCAGTTTTTCTGATAATCCTTGTCGGAAAGACTCACGAGATCGTAGTGGCCGTCCTCGTATTTCAGCCCGCTTAAGATATCGTCCAGGTAAGGTCTATCTCAAATCCGGAAAGATCCCAGACTTCAATACTCTTTTTCCCTTCCTGAAGCTCCCTTTTTCTCCCCTCGTCCCGCTGAAACATGCTTTCCGCATCCTGAAACAGAAGCCTTCTTTCATCTTTCAGACGGATTACCGTTTCTAAACCGCATTCCTTCAAAGTATTGATAAACGGGGCATTCAGGTACAGTGCATCCGCCACAATCACATCTGCGAAAGGACTATGCCTTTTCTTTAAATGCCGGATGAGCCTTTTCGCTCCTGTCAGTCCCCCTTCATCTTTTTCTGAACCATCTCTGGGTTTCAGCATTTCCTGCCCAAAGATCACATGCGGCGATTTTCCTACCGTCATACATACCACACTTCGATGAAAGTATTTTGTCTTCCCCGTCCCGTTCTTCCGGCTCAGGCAGTCTGGACAGGACTTTTTTGTACTGCTGAATAATTCCACCCATCAATACCTGCCGCAACATATCCGCCTGTGGTTCCTTCCCGAAATACGCGGTTGCGTTTCAGAACATCAATCGTCTGCGCGTGAATTTCCTCGATTTCTTTTGGATCAATCCGGGAAAGAAGATCCCTGACTGCATCAACTTTTGGGATTTTTCCACGGATACAGTTTTTCAGTCGTTTCTCCATGCTTTCCGGCGCTGAAAAAATGGTGTGAAAACTTTCATACTGAAGCATCAGGAAAATCAGCACTGGCATAACGATATTAAACAACGGATGGATTTTCTTTTTTCTTTCATCGGATAAACCCTTGATTTTTTGTGGAATTTTGTATACACTTTTCATATAAGTTAGCAGTTTCTTCAATGCTAATTTTCATTAAGGACACCTTCTTTCGTATGTTTGTGGGGTAACATAATTATACAATAAAAGGTGTCCTTTTTGATTGTTTATGTCTACAATTGGAAGCGAGGCTAATTTGAAGCATTTGGAAAAAGAAAAAAACAGAAAACAGAGGGCGGAGAAAACGAACGAGGATATTTTGCAGAGTCTGTCTGTCATTTTCGCCGTCCAATGAAAAAATTATCCGGACTGCGGCACAGATGGCCCGGATTTGGCATTTGGTGCTAATTTTACAGCACTGTATGTGCAGACCGCGGAACCGGCAGAGAAAACGCCGGAGGATCAGGCAAGGCTGCAGAAGCATATCCGCCTGGCAGAACAGAGCTGCAGGGGCGGAGATGCGTCGGAGATTTTTGATATTACAGCGACAAAGCTTGTAAAACTGCTGGGAAGGGATCTGACGGCCGCACCGGCAGGGCGCACAGGAGAGCAGAATTGTCCGCGGAACACTTTACAGCGCGCAGACAGGAGGAAAGACGGAAAAATCTTTGACCCAAGGGAACAGGAAATCATTCAGTGGGTTCTCGACAGCCAGAAAAGAGGAGAAAATATCTGGATCGCGGTGGAGGACAACGGCCCCGGGATTCCAAAAGAGTCCAGAGAGCATGTGTTTGAGATGTTCTATTCCGGGAAAAATAAAGTAAGCGACAGCCGCAGAAGCCTTGGTCTTGGACTGGCACTCTGCCGTTCGATTGTAAATGCGCACGGCGGGGAGATAGCACTTTATGACTGCGATCCACAGGGCTGCTGCTTTTGGTTTAACCTGCCGCTCAGCGAGGTGAATTTGAATGAATAAGACATTAATTCTGGTTGTGGAAGATGATACGCCGGTTCACAACCTGATTACTACGACGTTAAAAAAACACACGATTATAAGTATATTTCTGCAAAGAACGGTGCGGGTGCCATTATGGAGGCATCCACACATAATCCCGACATTGTTCTGCTCGACCTTGGCCTGCCGGATATTGATGGCGTAGAGGTTATTGAAAAGATTCGAAGCTGGTCGAATATGCCGATTATTGTGATCAGTGCCAGAAGTGAGGACAGCGATAAAATCGAGGCATTGGACGCAGGAGCGGATGATTATCTGACGAAACCGTTTTCTGTGGAGGAACTGCTGGCCCGCCTTCGAGTCACACAGCGCCGTCTGTCCCAGATGCAGGCAGAAAATGGAGTCCAGTCGGCTGTCTTTGAAAACGGCGCACTGCGGATCGAGTACGCAGCGGGGTGCGCATATCTTGACGGAGAGGAACTTCATCTGACACCAATCGAATACAAGCTGCTCTGCCTGCTGTCGCAGAATGCAGGGAAGGTGCTGACGCATACGTTTATCACACAGAAAATCTGGGAAGCAGCTGGGAGAACGATATCGCTTCTCTCCGTGTTTTCATGGCGACGCTTCGGAAAAAGCTGGAAAAGAACGGAGAGCAGACGCAGTATATCCAGACGCATATCGGGGTTGGCTACCGGATGCTGAAGGTAGAGTAAAAGAAGAAAAATTTGACTTTACAGTCCTAAAATGATAGCATAAAGGACAGAGAACGCAGTTTTGGGAGGACGAAAAAACGGATGATGAAAAACCTCGAAGTACTGGAGGAAATTAGAAAACAGGGAAAAAAAATCTGATCGAGACAAAACGGGATGAGTTTGTAAAGCAGAATCTTTTATCGGACGAGTTTATTCAGATGATGCAGAAGAACAAAAAGCCGTTCGAGCTTCTGATGTCGTATTATCAGTGCGCCATTATGGAAATCGAGACAAAGTTCCGGGTGCTGAATCAGGAATACTCGCTTTCCTATGACCAGAACCCGATCGAAGGAATCAAAACAAGGGTCAAATCGTATGAGAGCATTATGCGGAAAATCCGCGTGAAAGACATCCCGGTCACACTGGAGTCTATCGAGGAGAATATCCGCGATATCGCCGGTGTGCGCGTGATCTGTTCTTTTTCCAAGCGATATTTATAAGCTGGCAGACAGTTTTCTGAAACAGGATGACATTACGCTGATTGAGCGGAAGGACTATATTCAGCATCCGAAGGAGAGCGGCTACCGCAGTCTTCATCTGATCGTTCAGGTGCCGATCTTTTTACAGGATACAAAGAAACTGGTCTACGTGGAAGTACAGTTCCGTACGATCGCGATGGATTTCTGGGCGAGTCTGGAGCACAAGATGCGCTACAAAGAAAAATATTCCCGAAAATCATGTCAAATATCTGCAGGATGAACTCTACGACTGCGCAAGACAGAGCGCGGAGCTGGATAACCGTATGCAGAATATCCGGAATCTGATTGCAGAGGAAGCAGAAGAGGAAGAGTGCGATACGCTTGCAATGCTGCCGATGAAATAGAGAACGGATTTGGGAGTTGGAAAAAAGAGCATAAAAAATACGCCGCAGGTCTAGTGATCAGATCTGCGGCGTATTTTTTGCTCATCTTCTTTCGAATAATGAATATGCTGCAATTTCCATTTCTCGTCCTCTTTGACGGCGACCTGTGTCTCGAGTCCGCGGATGCCGTACGAAGTGCCATCCTCACGGCGGATGCATTCGGTGTGGTAAGAGAAAAGGATGAGAGCTGTGTTTTCGTTGATCAGACGCGGTTCAATTTTATCTGTGCGGAACAGGATGGAAAAATCAAGCGAAGGTTCATAAGCGGCTTGCGCGGCTCGATTCGGTTAAAAAATCAGCTCCTGTTCCCGAAAGAGCGAATCAATGGCCTCTTCATACTCGGCAAGGCGATTTGCTTTTTTGATCTTTTCAGATACTTCTGGGGATTCGTAAACGATGTTCCGAGGTAAATCCACAGTGCCTTTAATTTAAACAGCACATTTTATCCCCGGAAATAACGCGCGCATAGCCGGCACAGAGATCTTCGCAGAATGCGCGCAGCAGCTCCTTATCTGCCGGAGCTAAATTTTCACTGCTGGCAGGATCTGTACTGCGCAGCATCCCGATCAACCAGGGTTCTGCAGCACCCCGCGGCCGAGCATGACCTTTTCCGTCAAGGGAAAATCATGGCAGAGCTTCTGAAAATCAGCGGTTGAGAAAAGATCCCCATTGTAGCAGAGCGAATGGCGGCTCGTTTCATATGCTGTCCGATAACACTCCATGCGCGGCGTATATTTGTAGAAATCTTTCTGAATCCGCGGATGAATAATCAGCTCTTCCAGCGGATATTTGTCATAAATCGCAAGCAGCGTCTCCCACTCATCGGTGTCGGTTGTGCCAAGTCTTGTCTTGATGGAAATCCGGCAGTCGCAGGACGAAAAGACTTCATCGAGAAATGCATCGAGTGTATGCGGCCACGCAAGCAGTCCGGAGCCGCGCCGCTTGGCGACAACCGTGCCGGACGGACAGCCAAGGTTCAGATTGACGGTATCGTAGCTGTACTCCTTCAGTTCTTTTGTCAGAGAAAGAAAGTCCTCCGCCTGGTTTGTGAGAATCTGCGGGATCACCGTCATCCCTTCGTTGTGCTCCGGGAGAATGTCATTGCGCTCGCGGGAGCTCATCTTTTATTTGTAATAAATGGCGTGAAATAACGGTCAGCCGCCGGAAAATATTTGTGGTAGGCGCTCCGGTACACATATCCGGTCAGCCCTTCCATCGGGGCGAGATAAAATTGCATGATGATAAAATCCTTTCAAAAAAATCGGTTTTCAATACGAAAAGTGTATCATAAAACTGCCGGAAGGGACAGAAAAAATGAAAAAAAAAAATAATATTTATTAAACAAGTAGGGAAAATAGAAAAATGTGGAAAAGGTCTTGACATTAAAGTGTACTTGAATGATACACTGATTCCAGAAAGAAACAAAGGGAGGAATCAAGAAGATGGAAAAAGTGAAAAAATAACCCTTTCCGGCATGCTCTTTTTGCAATTGGTCTGATTCTGCCGCTCTTCATCGGCCAGATTCCGGCAGTCGGAAAAAATGCTCCTGCCAATGCATCCCGGTGCTGATCTGCGGCCTGATTCTCGGCTGGCAGTACGGTCTTGCCGTCGGTTTTCTGCTGCCGCTCGTGCGCAGTGTGCTGTTCGGCATGCCGGTTCTCTACCCGAATGCCATTGCCATGGCATTTGAGATGGGTACATACGGTCTCGTGGCAGGCTGGCTGTATGGTCACGCAAAGTGGCAGTGCACGAAAACACTGTACCGTTCTCTTGTCGGAGCTATGATTTCCGGCCGTGTGGTATGGGCGTTTGCAGAAGTGATTCTGCTTGGCATGACCGGCACGATGTTTACATGGGAAATGTTTCTTGCAGGTGCGTTTTTAAATGCTATCCCGGGCATTATCCTGCAGCTTGTGCTGATTCCGGTGCTGATGGTGGCACTGAAAAGGCAAAGGTTGTGCCGTTCCGAAATCGGAAAAAGGGGTGGAAACGGCAGATGCAAGAGGTTAAAAAAGAAGAAGCTGTGCCGCGTCAATATTGTGGAGGGAACGTACTCTGCTATGAACGGCTGGAAGCATACTACGATCTGAAGGTCTTCCTCACGATCGATCCGGTCGAGCAGATCAGAGAATTGAAAAGCGAAACGGGAGTGAAAAGGCGGTGGAATTTCAGAAGAAATGGATTCCGCTCGAGGAGCTGTATTTTGAAAAATGCCGCACCAGAAGCCGGTGCGACGTCTGTTTTACAATGTGTGATGAGATGTAGAAAAAATCCGATACAGAATCTTTTTGAGGGTCCTCAAAGATTTCTGTACCGGATTTTTCTAATTCTGCATATGAATCTGCTCGCCCGTCACCAGCGCAAAGCAGCGAAGCGTTTCGCCATCGAGATTCTCGCGGTGCATATCAACCGCAGAAATCTGATGATTGTCATAGGTCGTGTAATAGTAGATTCCTCTGGTCGCATTACAGCAGGACGTATAAATCGTAATCTCGTATTTTCCTTCCGCCACCTCGCAGCATCCTCTCTGCTGGTCAACAGAATTTAAAATATGGAAAAACTGGCTGACACTCTCCGTTTCGCTGTTTCCCGAGATCGAGTTCTGCTTTACAAACGCCACGCGTGCAAAGCGGGAAGCAGACGAGAGGTCGCCCGGCAGTCCAAACCCCCCCATGCCACGGCTGTACGTAGAAAGATCGAGCTGGTTGGAAAATGTGTTGGCCGGCTGTTTCGGTGACAGATGCAGGTAATTGTTCAGTGAGAACATCTGCATTGGAAACGGCGGATTGTTTGTCAGGACGCCCACCGGATTGTCGTAGATATGCAGTCCGTCCGCCGTGGATTCCATGGTGATGGCACCCGATGCATCTGCGATGATCCAGTGAAGCTGTGCGAGCGGAAGATTCTTTTTAAAAAGGTGTGCTGATGAGATTGATACGGGAGAGGGATTCTTTTGCTTCCGCAAGCGAAGCACATGTACCGAGAATCCACGGGGATCAGCTCGAACTGCGCGATATTGTCTTTCTCCGGTTTCGGATCGAAATAAACGGCATTTCCTACAAAATTAAGGCCGGCGATACCAAGCCCTTTTTTCATTGAACGCCTCATAATAGAGCGGGTAATCATCCATCACACACGCCATGCCGATCATTGCATAGTGATGGGAAAGGGACGGCATATGAAGAAAGGAAAAACGGGTAATTGCGAGGTGTAACGGTGATCTGGTCGCCATAGGAAAATTCATAATCGAGTGTGCGGCCCATATAAAAGTCGCGTGTTTGATAGGTTGCTGCTGTACACATAGAAAAACTCCTTTCGATGGATGATTTGTCATTGCTATAAGGTATCATAGCACAGAAGCGGAGGAACGAACAGGAGAAAAATATGAAAAAAGTATAAAAAGGATCCTTCAGAGTGGAGACAAAACCCTGCTTTTGCAGGGTTTTGCTATGGATGTTTTGAGGGATGATTGCTCAGATACGCTCCGGGTCGCTGACTGGTACCTGTTTCGAAGCAGCAGATCAGACATAGATGCTGTGATTTGAAATGATGCTGCAGGAAGAGGTGGAATTACGCAAGATGCTTCCGGAAGTGTTCTATGACAGCAACGGATTCTGCACTGACAGGTTTCGGAACAGCGGACGGTTTTGCAAGAAAATAGCCCTGCAGGAGATCAACATCCAGTTCCAGTACCTTCAAAAAGTTCAGCTGGGTTTCCAGACTCTCGGCAATGATTTTCATGCCTCTTTGATGTGCATAGGAAACAATATTTTCTACGATCTGCTGCTTGTCCGGATCGGAGTCGATATCGCGGATGATGGAAAGATCCAGCTTGATATACGCCGGTGCAAGCTCCAGAAGCGTTTTTTTTCATTTGCTGTATCCGTTGCCGTAGTCATCCAGGGCAAATACACCGGAAAATCCCAGCATCTCACGTTTTTGCTGCAGAGCTGTAAGATCCAGTGACTCCTCCTCTGTGATCTCGATGACAATCCGATTCTGAAGAAAGCTGTATTGTTCGACGTAAGCCACTGACTCATCGTGATTCATGTATTGGCTTGCAATCGAATTGACAAAGAGAAGCTCATCACCGCGTATCTGATGGGTGGAGAGGAATGTGGCATAGGATTTTGCAGAGAGAAACATAGTCAGACGTTCTATTTCATGCAGGCACTCTTCCTCGTGAGCCAGCTGCAGGATCTGATCCGGACGAGTAAGTGCCGGGAGATTTCCGCGCATCAGCGCCTCGTAGGCGTAGATACTGCCGTCCGCAGCGGAAACAATTGGCTGGAAGTAATACGTAAACAGCTCTTCATTCAACATTTTATGGAACAGGCGGCGCATCTCGGTTTCCTTTGCGTTTTTTGTACAAAAAGCTCCAGATCGAATTCGGTAATGTGCCCTTTTTCTGCTTTCTTTACCTGGTACATTGCGAAATCCGCATATTTTTTCAGCGTAGACAGATCTGTACTGTTTCCGGATACCAGGAAACTCCGCCGGAAAGGCGAAGGGCAGTTTACGACCACTTGGCAGCTCAGGGCTGTATTTGAAACCGCAAAGGGAAAGATTCTGCAGAAGTGCTCGAATTTCTTCCTGCGATTGGTAGCCGTAGAACAGAAGATTAAATTCATCGCCGGAAATACGGGCACAGAGCGTTTAGCCGGCACAGAGGAGATAAAACACTGTCCTGCCCTGCCGGATATAGGCATCGCCCCAGTCGTGGCCGAAGGTGTCGTTGGTGCGTTTTAGATTGTCAAGGTCGATCATCAGAAGGGCAGCGTGACCGAGAACTTCCGAATGCTCAAAAAAGAGCTTCACTTTCCCGCTGAAACGCGCGTCGATTGTAGAGACCGGTCAATGCATCGTAATCACGCTCGTGCTCTATGCGCTGCCGTTCCAGCATAACGGAGGTAAAATCTTCGACAAGTCCGATCTGCGCATAGCCCTCGCGGGAGGTCTCCCATACGGATGTAGTTGTTCCGTCAGAAAATGAAATTTCATACACCTTAGAATGCCCGACCCATACGGTATGAGAATGTGTCTGGTCAAATTCACGCAGCATCTGCTGGAAATACCGGGTGGAAAGCTCGGAAACATCTTCAGATGGAAGGTTGAGCATGGGAAAAAAGTTCTTTGTGACATAGACCGTGTTGAGATCAAAACGCATCTCATAGCCACCCAGTTCAATACTTGCCATTTCCATGATACGCAGGAATTTTGTGGAGGTTGTCAGAATATCCTGACTCAGCTGTGTAATTGCCTGCGAAAACTGATCAGCTCGCGAATTCCCGTGCGGAGAGAGAGTCGGCAGCTTTTCCCTGTTTTTTTGTGCGACAGCCACCTCGGCGGAAGAGCTGGGAACAGGATGCGCCAGCAAACGGCTGGTGATCAGGCTGGAAACGAGTCCAACGAACAGAGTCAACACAATGGCGGTCATCAGAATACGCAGCACAGTTGCCTGGAAAAAATGAAACAGGTTTGATGCTTGTACGGTACCGGCCAGTGCCCACTGTTCATCGGAAAATGGCGCATTCCTGCTGTAAAGCGTAAGCGGTGTGACGGAAACGTAATACGTGCTTCCGTCACTTCGCAGCCAGAAGGAACCGTCAGGATGTTCTTTAAGCTTAAATGCCTGCTTTTCCTCTTCAAAAGCGTCATACCGTTTCCGGTAGAGCAGACAGCTGTGCGGCAGATGATCTGGGATGGGGGTTCGCTGTTCAGTGAAGCGGCAGACGCGGAAAAAGAGAAGATACGTTCCATTGCTTTCGTTCTGCAGCTCGGAATAGGGAAGAAGCGACTGCAGATAGGAGACAAGCATCTCGATACCGACAACGCCGTAAATGGTACCGTCGGATGTGATAAGCGGAATTGTGTAGGCAATGGCAGGACGGTCATCCCCGGAAAGCGTGTAGGGCAAAATCGTCCAGCGACCGTAATTATCCGCGTCCAGCGCACCGTGATCTGCCCATGTGGCAAGAAAAACCGGTGTGAGGAAAGCACTTTCTGGCTTCTGCGTCAGGTCAAAGGAAGTTGTCAGGATTTATCTGTAGAAATACCCATGGAACGGACAAGCGCTATGGGAGGCGTTCAGAAAAAGATCGTCGTTGGCTGCGGAAGCAGGGAAGTGGGATCAGATCCCGCAGATACATGCCCGGAATTGTGGAAACCGTACTTGATTTTGAGAACTCCTCCGTTGTAAAGGCAACGAAAACCCCGGTGACGGATTTACTGCGCAGTGTGGAAATCATAGCAGAACTGATTTCTTCCAGAAGAGGAAGCGCCTCGGCGGAACTGTCTCCAATCCTGGAAAGATCCAGCTTTTGGGCAAAGCGGAGGCTCAGAAGCTTTTTCGTTGATACAAGAAGAAAGCCTGGAGAGATCCTGGTTGAAAAGCAGTATGCTTTCAGATAATCGGCGCGGTTGCTGGTCTGCATGTCGAGAAGATCCATGGCGTTCTGATTCAGTCTTGTACTGACATTGCTAAGATACAGGGCAGAAACAAGAAGGACAATTTCAATGCCGAGTACGAGAAGCATGGCGAACAGGATCGTCGAAAAATTGTTTTTCTTTCTTTTTTTTTTTTCATTGTCATTCTCCTGTCAGAGTTTTCATGGTCAACCAAAGTTGAGAGTGTGGAAAGTGTGTTTTGATACCAGGCTTCAAAGTAGTCGTCGGTCAGAAAGTCGGCAGCTGCTTCGTCGAGTGTCTGACCCTGCTCCATCCGGTCACGGACAATGAGGAGGGCAGCAGAAGCCTGGTCACTCATGGCATGTTCCAGAAAAGAGCGTGCCTCATTTCCGTTTTCAAACGGTTTGGTTGTCCGGCAGATAACTGGAGTCTACGGAGAAGGTAATGTTGTTTTCCGGTGCGGTAAACCATTTGAGGAAGGTTACGCACGCTTTGATTTCCTGCTCGCTGCCCTGTGTGACAACCATACCGGCACCCTGCTGTACCGCATAAGCTTCTCCGTCTGCAAACTTCGGACAGGGAAGAACCTTCATGGAAATACTGTGGGCATCGGAATATGAGGTTGTATTGAATTCCTCAACAAGACGTTCAAAGGAAGCTAACTGATCTCCGTTGTAATACGTCCATACGGTCAGCGTAACGGGTTTGTCGGAGGCGCGGCATCCGCCAGAAGCGATACAGCGAGAACAGAACTCAAAAAGAAAGGTTGTGACTTGATTTGAAAGAATTATAACATAAAGGAACAGGAGCCGCAATCGAAATTAAGCCGTGGAACAGAAAAAGTTGTTACAGTTCACTGGTTCCCAGCGAACTGTAACATTCGCAGCCCTCATTTAAAGTTTTGCTTCGCAAAGGAGGGCTGCTCACGCCTGAATCACTTTCTTATGCAGCGAAACAGCAAGTGTTTCACTGCCTGAGTGAACAGTAACGAAAAGTTACCTGTTGTTTGCCGGGTACCGGTGAAGTGTAATGCAGCAGGAAAGAATCCGGTAGAAAAAGTCCGCCGGAAAAAAGGTGGTATTTCCGGTGGAGCTCTGTGAAAAAAGTGATCAGAATTTTACTGATGATAATAGGAGAGGAAGTCGGTGATCTTTTCAACCGCATCCTTTAAAACTTCAATTCGCGGCAGGTAAACTACACGGAAATGATCCGGCTGTCCCCAGTTGAAGCCGCCGCCGTGGACGATCAGAAGTTTTTTGTCGCGCAGCAGATCGAGAGCAAATTTTTCGTCGTTTGTGATATTGAACTTTTCGTGTCAATTTTCGGGAACATATAGAACGCAGCTTTTGGTTTGACTGCGGTGATACCCGGAATATCGCAGAATGCCTTGTAAACGTATTCGCGCTGCTCGTAAATCCGTCCGCCCGGAACGATGTAGTCGTTGACACTCTGGTGGCCGCCAAGAGCGGTCTGGACAACGGACTGTGCCGGAACATTGGAGCAGAGACGCATGTTGGAGAGCATTTTGAGCCCTTCAATATAGTCCTTTGCGATAGCTTTATTTCCACTTAAGATCATCCAGCCGATACGGAAGCCTGCGATCATGTGCGATTTGGAAAGACCACTGAAGGTGACACAGAACAGATCCGGTGCGAGGGATGCAATAGAAACATGCTCGAGACCGTCCATGACGAGCCGGTCATAAATTTCATCGGAAAAGATGATCAGCTGATGTTCTCTGGCAAGCTCGACAATCTGCTGCAGTACCTCTTTCGGATAGAGTGCACCGGTCGGGTTATTCGGATTGATGATAACAATCGCTTTTGTGCGGTCGGTGATTTTTTTTCGCATATCATCGATGTCCGGATACCATTCGGACTGTTCGTCGCAGATGTAGTGGACGGCTTTTCCACCGGCCAGCGTTGCGCAGGCGGTCCAGAGCGGGTAATCCGGGGATGGGATGAGGATTTCATCCCCGTCATCCAGAAGAGCGGACATACAGAGGTTGATCAGCTCACTGACGCCGTTTCCTGTATAAATATCATCAATAGAAACATTTGGCAGTTTCTTTAACTGTGCGTATTGCATGATTGCTTTTCTTGCGGAGAAAAGTCCCTGGGAAGGAGAGTAGCCCTCACAGTCGGTAAGCTGATGACTCATATCATAGATGACCTCATCCGGGGTACGGAAACCAAAAGGAGCCGGATTTCCAATGTTCAGTTTCAGAACCTGTGTGCCGCACGCTTCCATGCGGTTTGCTTCTTCTACGACAGGTCCGCGGACATCATATAAGACATTGTCGAGTTTTGATGATTTTTTTAAATTCTCGCATAGGGGAACCTCCTGTTTTTTTCTGGGAAAGAGAAGCAGCAGATGGATCAGAACAAGATTCTGTCGAATCAGAAACCGTATCTGCCGTATAGTTTACTGTGGAATCTTTTGCAAGCAGCCAGTCGGGATCGACCTGGAGCACATCGGCCAGAAAGTGAAGAATGTCGGAGCGCGGAACCGTTTTTCCGCTGACATACTGGCTGACATGGCTTTTCAAGCTTCACACTGCGCCGCTGGGCCGCTCGGATCAAATCGACCTGCTTGAACTGTTTCGCCTGCATGGCTAGTTTCAGACGGTCGGAAAAGGTTTCGTTTGTCATAGAAAATCTCCTTAAGATAGAATACAAAATAAAAAAAGTTCAAAACTGTGCTTATTGTAGCATGGACAAGAAAAAGTTCAATAGAAAAACTGAAAATTGTAAAAATGTTGAAAAGTTCAAAATTAAAGCGAAACAAGTTCAATTATAATATTGTCTATTCTGTACAGGTAAAGCGTTAAACCTTGCGCATTTTGCAAATTGACAAACGATGAGATTTCGGTAGAATAAAAAATAGGATGCTATGCGTTTCTGTTGGGATCCGCCAATAGAAACGGGAGAGAAAAGGAAGGAAAATGTATGGGGAAGGTCATAAAAAACTGAATTTTTCCGATTGTATGGGACTTGCGATCGGACAGATCATCGGTTCAGGCATCATGGTACTGACGGGAATCGTCATCGGTCTGACAGGACACGGCATTGCCGCAGCGTTTATTTTAGGTGCCGTGCTTGCCATTATCACCTGTGTACCGTTCATCATCCTGACGTCCGCAATCCCGTCATCAGGCGCCGGATTTACTTACATCCGACGATTGATGGGTGAAAAGCCGGCTTTATGTACATTGCGATGTTTGTTTTAAGCCAGGTTCTGATCGCAACGTACGCGAAAGGCTTTGCAAGCTATTTCTGCTCGATTTTTCCGCAGTTTGGCGAGTCGGCTGTCGCAATGGCAGCACTTGTAATCTGTACCGCCGTCAATCTCATCGGACTGAAATCGAGCGCACTGGTGCAAAGGGCATGGTTGTGCTGTTGCTTTTGAGCCTGTTCTTATTTATTGTATTCGGTCTGCCCAAGGTGAGCTGGGATGCCCTGACACCGACGGTATCCAACCTGATGCCGAACGGTCCGAAGAACTTTTTCACAGGCGTAGCGCTTTTAAGTTTTGCGTGCGGAGGCGCAAAAATTCGTTGCGGAGAACGGAGATGATATCGTGGGAGCCGTCCCGCACGATTCCAAAGGTTATCGTGCTTTCCACGAGTATCGTTGCTGTATTCTACGTGCTGATCGGTATCGTGGCAGGCGGCGTGCTTCCGGTCGAAACGGTCGCATTTCAGAATCTGACGCTTGTCGCACAGGAGATTTTTCCAACCTGGCTGTACCTGTTTTTCGTGTTCGGTGGTGCCGTATTTGCGCTGCTTACCACCCTGAACGGAACCTGAGCTGGGTGACAAGAGGACTGCAGGCTGCCGCAAAACAGGGCTGGCTGCCGGAAAAAACCGCGGAGGAGAATAGAAACGGTGTTCCGGCGATTCTTCTGATGGTCTTTTTTCCTGATGGGCGCTATTCCGATCCTTACGGGAATGGATCTGACATTGATTTCCAACATGGGTGTCGGAACCGATATGGTGACGGGTTTATGGTGCTGCTGGCCTGCTGGCGTCTGCCGGATATCTTCCCGGAAGAGTATCAGAAATCTGCGTTTTGTATGAAAAAGCGGACACTTCACATTCTGCTGTTTTTCATCGGCATTCTGATGATCGGAACCTCGTATGTCAATCTGTCGGATCTTACGGTTCCCGCGGCGATCGCATGCGGCATCTATATTCTGGTGATGTTTGTTTACACGCAGGTCCGATACCCGTATGTGAAGGCAAAACAGGAAAGAAAGAAGACAAATAAAAAGAGAAATGGAGAAGAAACATGAGGGCAACAACAAAAGAGCAGGGCTTTTTACAGCCAGATTTTTAAGCTGGTTCTGCCGATTGTGATTCAGAATCTTTTAAGCGCGGCAGTCAACTCTGCCGATGTCGTGATGCTGAACTACGTGGGACAGTCCGCTATTTCCGCGGTATCCCTGGCATCAACTATGCAAATGTATTATTTATGGTTTATTACGGACTGGGAACAGGAGCAACACTTCTGTGTGCCCAGTACTTTGGAAAAGGCAATATGCGAGCAATTCAGACTGTCGAGGGAATCGCACTTCGATTCTCCGTCATCATCTCCGTCGTTGTGGCAGGAATTGCTTTTTACCATGCCACAGATGATGATGCGTCTGTTTACAGATAATGCGGAACTGATCCGGATCGGTGCTTCGTATCTGCGCGTCATGGGTGTGTGACCTACCTGTGCTGGGGCATTACGGAGATCTATCTTGCGGTGCTTCGAAGCCTCGGCCGTGTGACGATCAGCATGGCGATGAATATGATGGCATTCGCACTGAACGTATTTTTCAACGCATGCTTCATTTTTTGGTCTCTTCGGATTTCCGAAGCTTGGAGCAACCGGTGTTGCAATCGCAACGGCGATGTCGCGTGTCATTGAACTGATCGGCTGCGTGATTGTATCGATTATGAGTAAGGATATCAAGCTCGATCTGCGGTACATGTTCATCCGCAACAAGCTGCTGTTTTCCGATTTTGTGAAGCTGTCACTTCCGGCGCTTGGAAATGATCTTTCCTGGGGCGTTGCATTTTCGATGTATTCTGTGATCCTGGGGCATTTGGGAAGCGATGCGGTAGCGGCAAACTCGCTCGTTGTCGTTGTAAGAAATATCGGAACTGTGCTGTGCTTTGGTGTGGCAAGTGCGGGCGGTATTCTGCTTGGAAATGTTATGGGAGAAGGAAATCTGGGAAAGGCGAAGGAATATGCGTCTAAACTGCTGAAGCTGACGGTTGTTACCGGAGCTGTGGGCGGACTGGTTGTACTGGGTATCACGCCGTTTGTACTGAAGTTTGCTTCTTTAAATGAGACCGCGATGCATTATCTGAAATATATGCTGCTGATTAACACCTATTATATTATGGGGACTGCCGTCAACACAACGCTGATTGCCGGAGTATTCCGTGCCGGAGGTGACACAAAGTTCGGACTGGTCTGCGATACGATTGATATGTGGTGCTACGCGGTGCCGCTTGGATTTATTGCAGCGTTTGTCTTCAAGCTTCCTGTCCTTGTGGTTTATTTCCTGCTGTGTACAGACGAGTTTGTAAAATGGCCGTGGGTTCTGAAACGGTATAAGAGCGGACTGTGGGCAAAAAACATTACGCGGGATCATCTGTTTGAGGATGAAGAAAAAGAATAGATGATATAAAAAAAGACATCTGCAGGGGTGAAAAATCACTTCGCCAGATGTCTTTTTCAAACACGCTCTAACTGTGCTGCAAGAGTCAAAGAAACAACAGCGGAAAGTCAGAATGGTTATAGCATAACGGATCGGAAACTGGTATGATCAGACCGTAAAAAAGGATAGTGCAAAAGTTTTAAAGAACGGTATATCCTTTGCTCTTTAAGCTTGCTTCTGTCTCGTACACATCCGGTACATGGAACACCATGATCGGGCGCCGGACTCGCGGTTGAAGGAGAGATAGATATAGTCGATGCTGATATTTGTCTCAAGCAGTGTTTTCAGAAGGAATTTAAGTTGCCCGGCTGATCAACTACCTCGACACCAGAGTACATCTGTCTGGCGTGTCATGTAACCGGCAGCCTGAAGCGCCTGCTCTGCTTTATCCGGATCGGAAACGACCATGCGGACAATGCCGTACTCTGCGCTGTCGTTGTTGACAGAACCTAAAAATATTGACGTCGTTTTTCAAACAGAATCTGTGTGATCTGCTGCATCGTGCCTTTTTTATTTTCTGCGAAAATAGAAAGTTGTTTTAACATAATGGGGCCTCCTAAAATTGATCTCTGATTCCATTATACTGCCAAAATCAAACGCGTCAACGAATTTTGTAAAGAAGACGAAAAAAAAGGTAAAAAAGCGTATCGTTTACAGAAAATTAATAGAATAAAAGCATCAATATAAAAAAAAAAAAAAGAAATCAATGAGCGAAAAAAAGACAGAAAAGTCGGATAATAAGAGAAAATGCACAAAATACAAATAAAATATGAGAAAACGGGTGAAAAAACTTTTTGCATAATGACGAAAAATGCGTTACAATATAAGCGCTATATGTGAATTTATTATTGGGAGGTATTAGAATTATGGCAACATTTTATGCATCAAAAACAGGAGAAGTATCTGCAAGAGAAAAAGAACATTCCGCGCTGGTACGTGAACTGGCCGGTGAGTGTATGACACTTCTTGAAAACGACGGAACCCTGCCGCTTGCAGGTGCAGGAAAAGTCGCAGTTTATGGTAACGGCGTCCGCCACACGGTAAAAAAGGGGTACCGGTTCCGGAGACGTTAACACAAGAACGGTTGTTACGATCGAACAGGGCTTAAAAGAGGCCGGCTTTTGAAATTCTGACTGGTAAATGGCTCGATGAATATGACAAAGTGCTTGCAGATGCGCAGGCTGCATATCAGGCAGAGCTGGCAAAAAAGCAGAGGAGCTTCACGTTCCGATTTTTGCTGTTATGTTCTCAGGAAGTATTTGCACAGCCTGACGTGCCGGTAATTACCGAAAAAGAGGACACCGATACCGCTATCTATGTTCTGTCAAGAAACTCCGGTGAAGGTGCAGACCGCTATAACAGAGCATGCGATTATCTGCTCGGCGAAACGAGCTCGCTGACATTGCCTATCTGGCAGAGCATTATGAGAAAACAGTTTTAATTTTGAATATTGCGAACCTTGTAGACACCACAGAGTTAAAGAAAATCAAAGGACTGAATGCAATTCTTCTTGCAGGACAGGCCGGAAATGCAACCGGAAACATCGTTGCAGACGTTGTTCTCGGAAAGAGCATCCCATCCGGAAAGCTGACTGATACATGGGCTGCTTCCTATGAAGACTATCCGTCCTCAAAAAAAATTTCAGCCACAACAACGGTGACACCAACGATGAGTATTACAGCGACGGCATTTATGTCGGCTACCGTTATTTTGACACCTTCAACGTAACCCCCGAACTACTGCTTCGGCTATGGCAAAGGTTATACTGATTTTGAGACGGAAGTAAGGGACGTGGAGGCAGATGCCAAGAACGTTACCGTTACCGCATCCGTAAAGAATATTGGTGATACATTCGCCGGAAAAGAAGTCGTACAGGTTTACTATTCCGCACCGGATGGAACGATTGAGAAACCGTATCAGGAGCTTGGCGGCTTTGGGAAAGCCGATCTGCTCGCCGGGTGAGTCCCAGACGATTACCATTTCCTTCCCGACGAGATCTATGGCTTCCTACGATGAGAAAAAAGCAGCATGGGTACTCGAGGCAGGAACGTATTACATCCGTGTCGGCAACAGCTCCAGAACAACGAAAGTGGCAGCAGCCCTGAATCTCAAAGAGACCGTTGTTACGGTTCAGGGAAAGAATCTCTTCCCGGCAGATGATGCTCCACAGGAACTCTCCAAAGCAGGCGTAACACCGTACAGCTATGAAGGTGAGGCAGAAGAAAAAGCAGCTGCAAAACAGATCGATATCTGCAGCAAATGCATCAAGACGGAGACTGTTGTCTACAGTGAGACACCGGAAGCATTCCCGGCTTATGAGGGAGAGAAGCTGACCGCGGCAGATGTAAAGAGCGGAAAAGCGACGTTAAAAGATCTCGTATCGCAGCTGACCGTAGAAGAGATGGCTACCGTTTGCAATGGTACTGCAGACGGACTTGGCCAGGAAGGATTTATCGGATCTTCTTCCGATATGGCGCCTGGAGCAGCGGGAGATACGACTTCCATTCTTCTTGAGGACAGAGGTATTTACAATACGATTCTTGCAGACGGTCCGGCCGGTCTTCGTCTGATTCCGCACTTTGTCGTTGATGCAGACGGAAAGATGGTATCCTCCGGAAATCCTCTGGAAGATGCGTTTAACAAAATGAAATCGAAGTTCCGGAAGGCGGCACGGAGTATTTCCAGTACTGCACCGCAATCCCGGTAGCAGCGCTTCTTGCGCAATCGTGGAACATGGATCTGATCCGGAAATGCGGTGATATCGTCGGAAAAGAGATGGAAGAATTCCACATTTCCGTATGGCTGGCGCCTGGCATGAATATTCACAGAAATCCGCTTTGCGGAAGAAACTTCGAGTACTACTCGGAAGATCCGCTGGTGGCAGGTATGTGCGCCGCAGCCGATACCAGAGGAATCCAGTCCCATGCCGGAATCGGAACCAGTATCAAGCACTTTGCAGCCAACAACCAGGAAGATAACCGTATGTATGTCAATGAGCACATCAGCGAACGTGCAATGCGTGAAATCTATCTGAAGGGCTTTGAAATCGCAGTCAAGACGGCACAGCCGATGACGATTATGTCTTCCTACAACCTGGTAAACGGTGTGCATACTGCCAACAGCCACGACCTTCTGACCGCAGCAGAAGAGATGAGTGGGGCTTCGCAGGCTATGTCATGACCGACTGGGGAACCTCAGAGGACATGAGCGGATTGTTCGCTTACAAATATAACCTGAAATATGGACATTCCACTTCAAGAGAGTGTGTTCTTGCAGGAAACGATCTGCAGATGCCTGGCCAGCAAAGGAAACCGTCAGGAAATTGTAGCATCTGTTGCAGACGGAACTCTGCCGCTTGGACAGCTTCAGACCTGTGCATACCGCATTCTGAATGTTGTTCTGCAGTCCCTCGCCTATGATGACTGCAAACCATACGGTGATCAGTTCGATCTCGAAGAGGCAGTTACCGTTACAAAAGCATAAAAATCAAAAAACATAGAAGCAGCCCCCGCAGACCTTTACCATAAGGCTTTGCGGGGCTGCTTTTGTCGGTCAAAGGAGCAAGGCTGTGACTGCAAGAGATAAGCGATTTCCGCAATCTGCAAGCCCAGCTTGGTGGCATAAAATGTAAAAAGCTCACGAAAAGAACTGTAAAACTGGAGAAAAATACAAGAATAAAATCGGTAAAAAATAAAAAATAGTGAAAAATGCACAAAAGATTGTCCATAGAGCAAATAGTGTGTTATAATGAATGCATCTATTAAAACAGGGGGATAGATTATGGCAAAAGAAATGATAGCAATGCTTCTTGCCGGAGGTCAGGGATCTCGCCTTTATGCGCTGACCGAGAAGCTTGCAAAAAAACCGGCAGTTCCATTTGGCGGAAAATATAGAATCATCGATTTCCACTTTCTAACTGCGTAAATTCCGGGATTGATACAGTAGGCATTCTGACACAGTATCAGCCTATGGTGCTGAACGAATATATTGGAAACGGACAGCCCTGGGATTTGGACCGCCTCCATGGAGGTGTTCACGTTCTGCCTCCTTATCAGAAAGCCTCAGGTTCTGACTGGTATAAAGGAACTGCAAATGCCATCTACCAGAACATTCCCATTCATCGAGAGCTACGATCCGGAGTACGTCATCATCCTGTCCGGCGACCAGATTTGCAAACAGGACTACAGCGATTTTTTACGCTTCCATAAAGAAAAGGGCGCAGAATTCTCCGTTGCTGTTATGGAAGTGCCGTGGGAAGAGGCATCTCGTTTCGGTTTGATGGTAACGGACGAAAACGACAAGATCACCGCATTCCAGGAAAAACCAAAACAGCCGAAATCCAATCTGGCATCCATGGGAATCTACATTTTCAACTGGGATGTCTTTAAAGAAATATCTGATCGAGGATGAGGCAGACCCGGAATTCTTCGAACGATTTCGGAAACAACATCATCCCGAATCTTTTTAAAAGACGGACGCAATATGTACGCTTATCATTTCAGCGGCTACTGGAAAGACGTAGGAACCATCTCCTCTTTGTGGGAGGCAAATATGGAAATCCTCGATCCGGAACACAGCGGAATCAACCTGTTTGACAATAACTGGAAGATTTACAGCCGAAACAGCGGAAAAACAGGCCATAAGATCACCGAAACCGCTGTTGTGGAAAACTGTATGATCACCGATGGCTGCCGTATTGCAGGTCATGTCAAACATTCGATTCTGTTCTCCGGTGTAAAGGTTGCAGAGGGCGCAGAAGTAGAAGATGCCGTTATCATGGGAGGAACCGTGATCGAATCCGGAGCAGTCGTGAAACACTGTATCGTTGCGGAAAACGTTGTGATTGGCCAGAATGCCGTGGTAGGAGAAATGCCGCATGACGGTGAAAAGGTGTTGCCACCATCGGATCCGGAATCCATATCGGTGAGCGTGCCAAAGTAGGACCAAATGCAATGGTAAATGCAAATGTAAAGGATGGTGAAGAAGAATGGTAAACGCAAATGCAGATGCACTGGGCATCATTTTCCCAAACAGTTATGATGAGCAGGTACCGGATCTGGTAAACGAGCGTCTGATGGCCTCCATTCCTTTTGCCAGCCGTTACCGCATGGTGGACTTTATTTTATCAAGCATGGTGAACTGCGGAATCGACAATGTTTCTCTGATCGTCCGTAAAAATTATCACTCTCTGATGGATCATCTCGGCTCCGGACGTGAGTGGGATCTCGCCAGAAAAAAGGCGGCTTAAACATTGTTCCGCCTTATTCCGAGAAGAAAATTCAGGTGTATTCCGGAAGAGTGGAAGCACTGGCAAATGTTCTCGATTTCCTGAAATGGCAGAAAGAAAAATATGTTGTTATGGCAGACACCAACATTGCCTGCAATTTTGATTTCAAAGAGATGCTGAATCAGCATATCGAAAGCGGCGCAGATGTTACTGCAGCTTATACCAAGCAGCCGATTCCGGAAGGCGTCAGAAGCTCTTACGAGAAAACCAATTATCTGCACTACACCTTCTCCATGGCAGGACAGAAGATCAGCAAGATCTTTGTAAACTCGGAGGAAAACGGAGTACAGAATGTATCGATGAATATCTACGTGATGGAGCGTCAGCTTCTGATCGACGAAATCAAAAAGGCTTTGTCCTTGGAAATAAATTCTTTGAGCGTGATGTCCTGGCACCCCAAACTGAGAAGCTGAACATTCAGGGATATGAGTTTACCGGCTATCAGGCAAGAATTGATGATATGAAGAGCTATTTCGATGAGAACATGAAGCTTTTAAAAGATGAAAATCTGGATAGCCTCTTCTTGGGAAACCCGATCTATACTAAAGTCCGCGATGACAATCCGACCCGTTATATCAACGGATCAAAAGCGAAAAACGTGATGGTAGCAGACGGCTGTGTGATCGAAGGCGAAATCGAAAACAGCATTTTGTTCCGTGGTGTCAAGGTAGCCAAGGGAGCAAAAGTAAAGAACTGCATTCTGATGCAGGATACCGTGATTGAAGCAGGCGCTGAGATTGAGTACGTTGTTTCTGATAAATACGTTACGGTATCTGAGGAAAACAGCTCAAAGGAACCGATTCCTTCCCGGTATTTATTGCGAAGGATCAGGTGGTATAAAGAAAAGAATAGAATGAAATAGAAATACCGACTGCCAATGTAGAATATATCAATATTGATGGGCAGTCGGTATTTTTTGGAAAAAATTCAGAGAAAAAATAGTAGATTGAGTAATGCATCTGTGATATGGTAATAAAACAAAACAGTGACAGCCTAAGGAAGGGAAGATTCTTACCATAAAAATTCCCGGTTGTACAGCTGATGGTTACAGTACAGTCTGTTTTAGGCTTTCAGCGTTGGCAGCTGATACTGTTTTTTCAGCTCTTTATATTCTGTCTCAAATTCTTCTTCTTTCTTTAATGCATGCAGATACTCATGTGTATCGAAGGATCCGCTGTGGATCTGGCTGACGCAGACGGCAATGTTGGAGCAGTGGTCGGAAATCCGTTCGAAGTCGGTCATCACATCGGAAAGGATAAAACCAAGCTCGATCGTGCATTTTCCACTCTGGAGCCGTTCGATGTGGTGGTTCTTCAGGCTGGAATTCAGGCTGTCAATCACCTGCTCGAGTGGTTCCACTTCATTTGCTTTTTTACATCCTCATTGTTGAAAACGGAGAAGGTCAGGCTGACAATATCTTTGACTGCTTTTCCATAAACAGCAAGCTCTGCGGCTCCGTCAGCGGAGAACTGCAGGTTCTTGTCATGCATCTCTTTGCAGCCTTCATGATGTTGACGGTGTGATCGGAAATTCGTTCGAAATCGCCGATGCAGTGCAGGATCATGGAAAGTGTCTGGCTGTCCTTCGGGGAAAGCTTTTCACTGGAAAGCTTCACCAGATATGTGCCGAGGGCATCTTCAAAATGATCCACCTTTTTCTCAAGAATATCTACATTTTCCGCATCCGCCTCGTTGTAGGAGGCCATCAGGTCAACAGAAGTAACAAGACCGGTTTCGGTCAGTTCTGCCATTTTGCGGCTGCAACTTTACACTGCTGCAGAGCAAAAGCCGGGCTGTCGAGGAAACGGGTATCGAGCATCTGAACAGCTTCGTCTGCTTTTTTCTTCCGGTCCGTCCGGAATGGTCAGTTTCGCAAGTTTGACCAGTCCGTCTGCAAACGGGAACAGGATCAGTGTTGCAAGAAAATATTGAAGCCGGAGTGAACGATTGCGATGCCGGCTGCATTTGCCGAGGTTTCCAGAAATGGAAAATGTACAAAGGCATTGATTCCATAGAAGAGAACTAGGAAAAGAACAGTACCGATGATGTTAAAAAAAGGTGAACCATTGCGGTACGGCGTGCATTGCGGCTTGTACCGATGGAGGAGAGCAGTGCGGTAATACATGTACCGATATTCTGTCCCATAATGATCGGAATGGCTACGGCGTAGCTGACGGAACCAGTTGCGCAGAGTGCCTGGAGAATACCGACAGAAGCAGAGGAACTCTGGATCACGGCGGTCAGAATGGTTCCGGCAAGAACACCTAGAACCGGCATGGAGAATTTTACGAGAAGTCCCGTGAATTCCGGTACATCTGCGAGCGGTGATACAGCGCTGCTCATGGTGTGCATACCAAACATCAGAATGGAAAACCGGTTAACAGGGTACCGACATTTTTCTTTTTATCGCTCTTTGCCAGCATCAGCATAAAAACGCCGATGATTGCAAGAATGGGGGAAAAGGACGACGGGTTCAGCATTTTAATGAATACATTGTCGCCCTGAATGCCGGTAAGACTTAAGATCCAGGAAGTGATGGTGGTACCGATATTGGCGCCCATGATGATGCCGACTGCCTGGTTCAGCTTCATGATGCCGGAGTTTACGAATCCGACAACCATAACAGTAGTTGCAGAAGAGGACTGGATAACTGCGGTAACACCGGCACCTAAAAGAACTGCCATAATCCGCTTTGATGTCAGCTTTTCCAGCAGGTATTCCAGTTTACCGCCGGAAAGTTTGGTCAGGCCATCGCCCATGGCGCTCATGCCGTATAAGAACATGGCAAGACCACCAACAAAGGATAACACTCCAAAATGTCCATAATTTCTCCTTTACGTAATTTTCTTTTTTTCTTTTCGTGGTTTTAACAATAGATACACGTCTTGCAGGTCTTTACTCGAGAAAAAACCTACATTTAGAAGATAACACATCTAAAAACAGTTTTGTGTTAAATGTATGTAAAGTTTGTAAAACGGTCAAAACGACTCAAAATCCGGTGCGGCACTGTTTTGTGCCGGTACCGGATCGTTTCTCGATTCCTTTGCATCCGAAAGAAGCTGCCACTCGCAGGATCTGCAGATGCGGGTAGTTTGGCTGAATATGATTTTCATAAGAAATCTTTTAACTTTTCCATGTTGTGTTCTTCAAATTTTCGCAGCTTATCCATCAGATCCCGGATTTTGGGATCCGCGTCCTCATACTGGCGGTACTTCTGGATTGCCTCGACGATGCCCATGCTGCTTCCGGTAATCAGCATGCTGGCAATGTGTGAGACAGACGGATCCGTCATAGTCTCGCAGGTTTATCATAAAATACGTGCGTGCTTTTCCATTATGCCAAGGCCTTTTTCATCGTAGCCGTGTTCATTCAGCAGCTCCTTTGCCGCCTGATGAAATTCTTCATAGCCCTGAAACTGGGTTTTTCAGATGTTCTTTTAAGTCTTTGTCCTCAACGACTCCAATGAGCTGCCGGATCGTGTCGACACCCATCTGGGAGTTCTGGTAAATAAAGTTTAAAAGCTCTGCATCTCCACTCATCGTGCATCTTCCTTTCTTACTTTCTTTGGTGGTTTCATGAAAAAGTATTGCCGGAAATCGGGGCAAATATACCTGATTTTAATTGTAATTTTACCTGAATCCATATTTCGGCAGCGACAGGAAAGGAGGCTGGCATTTGCTGACCACAAAAAAGATATGGTGCATTACGGGCCGGAGTCGGCGATTGGGATTCTGGGAGAAACGGGATCTGTCATCTGGGCGGAGGGTCTCTTTTGAGAGAGTTATTCATTTGGGAACTTTGCTTGCAGTTTTGCCGGAGTGTGGTAAAGTAGTAGAGGAGTTATATGAATTTCAGCGGGAGACAGAAAATCGGATCTGTCGTTCCGCGTTCAGAAAGAGGATAGAACATTATGCTGAAAAAAAATTGGAAGAAATGATCCCTGCTGGTGCGGCAGCGGGAAGAAGTACAAAGACTGCCATCTGGCGCTGGATGAGAAAAATCAATTCTTATAAATTAAAGGGATGGAAAATTCCGCCGAAGAAAATTATCAAAAAGACCGGATCAGATCGATGGAATTCGTGAAAGCGGTCTTGTCAATATTGCAGTTCTGGATTATGTGGCCGAAAACATTCATGCAGGCATGAGTACGGAAGACATCGACCGTCTAGTTGCGGAAAAGACAAAAGAACTCGGCGGAATTGCAGCACCGCTGAACTATGAGGGATTTCCGAAGAGCGTGTGTACCTCCATCAACGATGCAGTATGCCATGGAATTCCGAACGAAGAGGAAATTCTGCAGGACGGAGATATCATCAATGTTGATGTTTCTACCATTTATAAAGGGATATTTTTCCGACTCTTCCCGTATGTTTTGTATCGGTGAGGTAGACGATGTTTCAAAAAGCTGGTGGAAGATACGTTAAAAAGCCGTACAGCTCGGACTCTCCGAAGTACGTCCGTTTAACCGGCTTGGCAATGTCGGCGCGGTGATCAATGAATTTGCCCAGAGTCAGGGCTATAAAGTTAGTCCGTGACATCGGTGGTCATGGCGTCGGTCTGGAGTTCCACGAGGATCCGTTCGTCAGCTATGTCACAAGACGCGATACCGGAATGCTGCTCGTACCGGGTATGGTATTCACCATTGAGCCGATGATCAATCTCGGAACCGATGAGATCTTCATCGACTCCGACAACGACTGGACTGTCTACACTGAGGACGGCGCACCGTCAGCCCAGTGGGAGGTTACGGTTGCGGTAACAGAAGATGGATATGAAATTCTGGCATATTAATTGACGCATAGAAATATGAAAGCTGTGTCTGTGGAAGAACTATTTTCCGGAGACACGGCTTTTCTAAAGAAAAGGGAGAAATACGATGCAGGATTTGGAACTGGAGATGAGCCGGTGCCGGGTTTGTCCGCGGAAGTGCGGAGCGGACCGGGAGCATGGAAAAGACGGGATATTGTAAGGCGCCCTCCGGGGTTACGGCGGCGCGGGCGGCGCTGCATTTCTGGGAAGAACCGTGTATATCCGGGACGACGGGGTCAGGGACGGTTTTCTTTTCCGGGTGCAATCTGCGGTGTGTCTACTGTCAGAACCATCATATTGCGGAGATGGAAAGCGGAAAAGTGATTTCGATCGGGCGGCTTTCGGATATTTTCTGGAACTGCAGGCGCAGAATGCAAACAATATCAATCTTGTGACACCAAGCCACTACGTGCTGCAGATCCGGGAAGCACTTTTCAGGCAAAGAAAAGGGACTTACCGTGCCGGTTGTGTATAACTGCGGCGGGTATGAGAGCGTGGAAGCCCTGCAGGCCCTGGATGGGCTGATCGATATTTATCTGACAGATTTTAAGTATATGGACTCCTCCCTTGCAAAGTGTACTCGCGGGCAGAAGATTACCCGGAAACAGCAAAACGGGCGCTGGCGGAAATGGTGCGTCAGACAGGAGGCTGTATTCGATGAGAATGGTCTGATGAAAAAGGTGTGATTGTGCGCCATTTATTGCTGCCCGGTGCTGTAAAAAATGCAAAAGCTGTGGTAAAATACGTCTATGAGACGTACGGCGATACAAACGTCTGGCTGAGCCTCATGAGCCAGTACACGCCGCTTCCGCAGGTGGAAAACATAAGTCCGCTGAACCGGAAAACGACAAAGCGGGAGTATGAGCGTCTGCTGGACTATACGTTTTCCCTCGGCGTCACCAACGCCTTTTTTACAGGAAGGCCCGGTGGCCGAGGAGAGCTTCATTCCGGAGTTTGACGGAAGAGGAATCTGACGTTATAGTTCACTCGTGCAAAAAAGGAGCTGTGCAGCAGCAAAAGCGCTGGAAGCGCGGTTTTGAGAATGCAAGCAAAAACATTTGTCTATGATTAGATATGACTAACTATATTGTTTTAAGGAGGAAAACTTTTGAGCAACGCAGTTGTAACACTGAAAAAAGGAGAGGGCCGCGCCTTAAAGCAGGGCGGAGCCTGGATTTTGATAATGAGATCGCTTCGATTTTTAGGAGCATATGAAAACGGAGATATCGTGCTGGTGCGCGACTTCGACGGATACCCGCTGGGACGCGGTTTCATCAATGAGCATTCCAAAATCCGCATCCGTATGATGACAAGAAATATCGACCAGGAAATCGATGAAGCATTTTTTGAGAAAAAGAGTGCAGGATGCCTGGGAATACCGCAAAAAAGTGACGGACATCAAGCTGCCGCCTGATCTTTGGCGAGGCAGACTTCCTGCCGGGACTCGTAGTGGATAAATTCTCCGATGTGCTGGTCGTTCAGTCGCTGGCACTTGGTATCGACAAAATGAAAATGACGATTATCCGCCTGTTGGAGGAGGTTCTGGCAGCTGACGGGGTTAAGATCCGCGGCGTGTTTGAGCGAAGTGATGCAAAGTGCGTGAGCAGGAGGGCATGGAGCGTGTGAAAGGATTTCTCTCGAGCCGTTTGACACCAGCGTGGAAATCGTCGAGAATGGTGTCCACTATCTCGTCGATGTCAAGGACGGCCAGAAAACCGGATTCTTCCTGGATCAGAAATACAACCGTCTGGCTGTGCAGAAGCTCTGCAAGGACGCGAGTGCTCGATTGCTTTACCCATACCGGGTCGTTTGCACTGAATGCGGCATATGCAGGAGCAAAGGAAGTTATCGGCGTTGATGCATCAGAGCTCGGGTGTAGAGCAGGCACGGAAAACGCAGCCTTAAATGGTCTGGAAAACGTAGCATCTTTCGTGTGCGAGGATGTCTTTTGAACTGTTGCCGCGTCTTGAAAAGAAGGAGAAAAATTCGACGTCGTTATCCTTGACCCGCCGGCCTTCACAAAATCAAAAACTCCATCAAAAATGCAATCAAGGGATATCGTGAAATCAATCTGCGCGGCATGAAACTGGTCAAAGACGGCGGCTATCTGTGCACCTGTTCGTGTTCCCACTTTATGGACTACGAACTCTTCACGAAAAAACCATCAACCAGGCGGCTCACAACGTCCACAAACGTCTCCGTCAGGTAGAATACCGCACCCAGGCTCCGGATCACCCAATTCTGTGGGCGGCGGATGAGTCCTATTACCTGAAGTTCTACACTTTCCAGGTTGTGGATGAAAAAATAGAAATTCTTCCTCTGCCGGAAGCGCCGAAACGGAAAAGCGAAGTGTAAGAAATGGGAGGAATTGCCATATGATAGAACCAACACCCCATGCACAAAAGAAAAGCACTCCCGCCAGATGGCCACAAGCTGTGAGTCGTGCGGCAATTTTGTGTATGATGAGGAGTATGAATGCTACACCTGCGAGGTGGATCTCGATGAGGATGAGATGGCACGTTTTCTCCAGGATAAATTTTACGACTGTCCGTACTACCAGCTCGGCGATGAGTATCGGATTGTGCGGAAACAGATGTAGGCAGGCAATGCGTCCGGTATACAAGGCTGCGGCGTTTGCGATAAAAACAAAAAAAGAACAGGAGGATTTTTACCATGAACAACGAAGTATTAAATGCAATCAAAACAAGAAGAAGCATCCGCAAATACAAAGCGGAGCAGATTACCGATGAGCAGCTCGATGCAATTCTGGAGGCCGGAACGTATGCGGCAACCGGCATGGGAAAACAGTCGCCGGTGATTGTTGTGGTACAGAAACCGGAGCTGATTGCAAAGCTTTCAAAAATGAATGCGGCTGTTATGGGTACAACATCCGATCCGTTCTACGGCGCTCCGACCGTTCTGATCGTGCTTGCTGACCCGGAGCGCGGAACTTATGTGGAGGACGGCTCTCTTGTCATGGGAAATCTGATGCTGGCAGCACATGCCGTTGGTGTGGATTCCTGCTGGATCCATCGTGCAAAAAAGAAGAGTTCGCGAGCCCGGAGGGAAAAGCCCTCTTAAAAGAGTGGGGACTTTCCGAAAATTATGTTGGCATCGGCCACTGCATCCTCGGCTATCGCGACTGTGAGTACCCGGAGGCAAAAGAAAGAAAAGCAGATTATATTGTAAGAGTATAATCATCTGCGAAAACGGCTCCGGGAGCGGCTGTGCGTTGAAAACACCCGCCCGGAGTCCATATATTTTTAACCGAATCAAGCAAGTAGCGAAGCGGATTGTGAATATCCGCTTTGCCAGAGACAACAGAGGAACAGCCATGTATCGAATTATGATTGTAGAAGATGATGAAGTCATCGCCCGCGCCGTGCAGCAGAGCCTGGTTTCCTGGGGCATGGATGCGTTCTGCGTACAGGATTTTTCCTGTGTTCTCGCCGAATTTGCCGTGAAAAATCCGCAATTAGTGCTGATGGACATTCATCTTCCCTTTTTAACGGATTTCACTGGTGCCAGGAGATTCGAAAAGTCTCGAAAGTGCCGGTAATTTTTCTTTCTTCTGCATCGGACAACATGAACATCATTATGGCCGTTAATATGGGCGGCGATGACTTTATCGCGAAGCCGTTTGATTTAAGTGTCCTGACCGCCAAAGTCCAGGCGATGCTCCGCCGCACCTACGAATTTGCCGGAGAAACGAATTTCCTCGAGCACCGCGGTGCCATGCTCGATACGGGAAGTGGTGTGCTGAATTACCGGGGAAAGCGGATTGAGCTGACAAAAATGAGTGGCGCATTCTGCAGTCCCTTCTCGAAAATAAAGGAAAAGCCGTCAGCCGCGATATGCTGATGATGCATCTGTGGGAGTCGGACAGCTTTATAGATGACAACACGCTGACCGTCAACGTCACGCGCCTGCGGAAAAAACTGGAGGAGGCAGGACTTACAGACTTTATCCAGACGAAAAAGGGTGTCGGCTACCTGATCGCATGACGGAAGCAGAACAGGAGAAAAGGATGGAACAACAGAAAGAGGGAATCCGGCAGGAGTTTATGCTTCTTAACTGGTATTTGAAAGAGCATCTTGCATCGGCCGTGCGGATTGCCGCTTTTATAGGAGTATTTTCACTCCTCTGTTTTCTGCGCAATGTGCCGCAGGATGTCACCGTTTATATGATCGTGCTGATGGCTGCTGTCGGAGCCGCAGGTTTTTGCTTTCATTATGGGAAGTACCGGAAACATCATCTGGTCTTAGCACTCCTTGCCGCCGAACCGCAGGGCAAAACAGAAGCGCTTCCGGAGGCGGACGGGCTTCTGGCGCGGGATTACCAGCAGATCATCGCATCCTACGAGCGGCAGTTTCAGGAAGAACAGATTAAGATGGAGCAGAAATACCGCGATATGATGGAGTATTACACGATGTGGACCCATCAGATCAAAACGCCGATTGCGGCGATGCGGCTGCTTCTGCAGGAGGAGGATACGCCGTTTTCGCGTGAAATGCAGAGCGAACTTTTCCAGACGGAGCAGTATGTGCAGATGGCGCTGCAGTACCTGCGCATGGAAAAAATGACATCGGATCTTGTCTTTGCAAGGTACGATTTGGATGCGCTGATCCGCCAGGCTGTGCGGAAATATGCTCCGCTTTTTATCCGCCGGAAGATTATCCTTTCCTACGAGCCGGTGCACTGCGAGGTGCTGACAGATGAAAAATGGCTCGTCTTTGTGCTGGAGCAGATTCTGTCAAATGCGCTGAAATACACGAAAAGTGGCAGCATTCACATCTATCTGTCACCGGATGCACCAAAAACGCTGGTGATTGAGGACACCGGCATCGGCATTGCGCCGGAGGATCTGCCGCGGATTTTCGAAAAAGGCTACACGGGCTGCAACGGCCGCGCAGACAAGCGGTCAACGGGCATCGGACTGTATCTGTGCCGCCAGATCATGGAGAAACTTTCGCATACCATCCGCATCGAGTCGGAGATGGGAGTGGGAACGAAGGTGTATCTTGGGCTGGATACCGTATCCCTGTAGTACATAGAGAGCTTCGCCGGGAATCTTACAGAAATGTAAGGTTGCCGGTCTTTTGTAAGATGATCCTAAGGCAGAAGAGGGCGCGGACGGTATAATAAGCCTTGTCAATTAAGAAAACAGTTCAGACAGAAAGGAAAATGTGACATGGCAATTCTGGAAGTAGAACATCTGAAAAAACATATACCACGCGCCTTGGCAGCAACCGGGTGGAAGCGTTGAAAGACGTTAATTTTACAGTGGAACGGGGCGAATTTGTTGCAATCATGGGCGAATCGGGAAGCGGAAAAACAACGCTTCTGAACCTGCTCGCGGCACTCGACAAGCCAACCGGCGGACAGGTGCGGTTAAATGGAAAGAATCTCGGCGAATTAAAAGGAGAAGGAGATTGCCGGATTCCGCCGCGAAAATTTAGGTTTCGTGTTCCAGGACTTCAACCTGCTGGATACCTTTTCCCTGCGTGACAACATTTATTTGCCGCTCGTGCTGGAAGGAAAAAATACGAGGAGATGAGTCTTCGGGCAGAGCCGATTGCGAAAAAACTCGGCATCACCCAGATCCTCAATAAATACCCATATGAGGTGTCCGGCGGACAGAAGCAGCGTGCAGCCGTTGCGCGTGCGCTGATTACCAATCCGGAGCTGGTTCTTGCGGATGAGCCTTCCGGCACGCTCGATTCCCATGCAGCGGATGGCCTCATGAAACTGTTCGGGGAGATCAACGAGGAGGGCCAGACGATTGTTATGGTAACGCACAGTGTGAAGGCGGCCTGCTCGGCGAAACGTGTGCTGTTCATCAAGGATGGCGAGGTCTTCCACCAGCTGTATCGCGGTTCTTTAGGGGCGCGATGAGATGTATCAGAAGATCTCCGATACGCTGACAATTCTTGCGACGGGTGGTGAACGGGATGAATAATCTGCTGTATGCCAGACTGGCAAAAAACAAATTTGAGCAAAAACCGTCAGAATATTCTTCCGTATCTGCTGTCATGCATCGGCACGGTGGTGATGTTTTTATCATGGATACACTGGCGTTTAATCTCCAGGGAAGTCCTGACAGTGATGGGGATGGGAACCTATATCATTGGCCTGTTTGATTCCATGATCGGAAAAGAACGATCCTGACAGTGATGGGGATGGGAACCGCTCCCCTATATCATTGGCCTGTTCGCGGTGATTTTTCTGATTTACAGCAACAGTTTTCCTGGCGTTAAAATTCCAAAAAGAAGAAAAAAGAGTTCGGTCTGTTCCAGATTCTCGGCATGGAGAAAAAGCATCTGGCGAAGATCCTCAAGTTTTTTGAGAGTCTGTATCTGTGGGCGGCATCGCTTGGAATCGGTATTCTGCTCGGTGTGTTGCTGTACCGCCTGCTGTTTCTGGTGCTGATGAAGCTGACCGGACTGAACGGAACAATTGGTTTTGCGTTCAGTGCAAAAGCCATGGGAAGTACGATGCTGCTGTTCGGCCTGACTTTTGTGATCAATTTTCTCTTAAGCCTTCGCCAGATCCACGTCTCACAGCCGGTCGAACTGCTGCACGGCGGCGCGCAGGGTGAGCGGGAACCGAAAACGAAGCTATTTTGACGGCGGTTCTTGGATTCATGCTGCTTGGTGTTGGCTATTATCTGGCTCTGACCCGCCAATCCTCGATGAACGCACTTGATAAGCTAAATAATCTAAGACTGCTTTTTTTATTGCAATCGCTTTGGTTATGGTGGGAACGTACTGCCTGTTTTCTGCTGGAAGTATTGCATTTTTGAAAATTCTGAAGAAAAACAAGAATTACTATTACCAGACACGCCATTTTACAAGCATTTCAGGTATGCTGTACCGCATGAAGCAAAATGCGGTCGGTCTTGCAAATATCTGTATTCTGTCAACGGGTGTGCTTCTGGTTATCTCCCTCAGCACATGTTTGTGGACGGGAATTGAGGAGGTTACCTATACGCGGTTTCCACATCAGATTTCGATCGAAGCAAATACTGGCGTGAGCGGCATTATGAAGACGGTGGAACCGGTCAGTCAGAAGATGATAGAGGAAGTGAAAACTGGGATTGATCAGCATCTGGAAGAAAAGCAGCTCAGAAAAAAGTATGAAAGTGATCAGAGATACTATGTTATGCTTGCTGCTGTAGATAGAAACAAAGTAGAAAAAAACACAGTCAGATGATGCTGCGGCGAGTACACTGATAAAGATTATGGAAGAGTCGGAGTACAAACAGGTAACCGGCGAACAGGTAGAGCTGGAACCAGGGCAGGCTCTGGTTTTTCAGGAAAAACAGAAAAATTATGGATATGACACGATTGAACTGGGAAATCAGATGTATGAAGTAAAAAATGGAATACCGATAAAAAATCGTACATTCTGGATGAGAAGACGCAGGTGTATGAGACAATGACGGTGGTGACGCGGAACCATGAAGCAAAGGAAGCGTATGCGGCTGTGCAGGGAAAGGAGCCAGAAGGATACAGTTGGGAATATGCTCTGGATCTTATCGGGGATGCCGGCGAACAGATCACTGTTGGAGATGAGATTGAGACGATACTGACAGAATCATCTTTTAACGGATGGGTGTAAGTGCGCGAAAAAAGAGCGCAATACGGTTTACAGTCTGTATGGTTCACTTCTGTTTTTAGGTGTTTTCGTCGGCGCGCTGTTTTTTTGATGGGTGCTGTTATGATTATCTATTACAAGCAGGTTTCAGAAGGCTTCGATGACCGAAAACGGTTCCAGCTGATTCAGAGGGTCGGGATGAGCCGCAAAGAAATCCGTCAGGCGATTCAGTCGCAGGTGGTAACGGTCTTTTTCATGCCGCTCGCGGTGGCCGTGGTGCATACAATGGTAGCGTTTCCATTGACCAGGCGTATCATGGCAATGCTGAATTTCCCGGACAGCAATCTGTTTCTGGCTGCAACAGCAATTACGATTGCGGCGTTTGCCGTGGTTTACCTGATCGTCTATGTGCTGACGGCGCGGGCGTATTACAAAATTGTGGAATAAAAAGATGTACTTTTTTTAAAACATCAGCGCGGCTTTGAAAAAAAACTTAACAAAAAACGATGAGAAAAAGACATCCGGCGCAGACGGAAAATCTGTGGAGGATGTCTTTTTTTGCTGTTCTATTTATAAATGCCGTTGACGGTAACTTTGAAAAAGAGCTTCTTTTCCGTTGAGTTCGTCTTTTCCATAGTCTTCCGGGAAAGTGACGGTTACATCTACGTTGTCGCCCGGGTGATGACCGATGAGCTGTTCTTCAAAGTTATCGATGTAAGTGTGGGAGCCGATCACAAGATCAGCGCCGTTTCCTTTTGTGTTTCCTCCCTGGAATTCCACGCCGTCAATGGAGCCGACATAGTCGATATTGACGGTATCACCGTCCTCGATGGTAAGGGAAGTGTCGGTCTGCAAAGAGGCAGAAGCCGAAGTGGAGGCTGATGAGGCGGATGCGGCCGATGAGGCTGTGGAGGTATCCTCCGAGGCACTTTTGACAGAGAGTCGTTTGGAATCGAGTACGCTGGCGATGATAAGGCCGACGATCACAACGACAATCAGAGCTGGTCCGGCCCAGCTCCAGATCTTTTGTAATGCGCTACTTTCGCTTCGTGCTCCCGCTCTTTGGCACGCCGTTCCCTGGCAGCTTTTCTGTTTTCTTTGTTCATAAAAAGGATCTCCTTTGCGCTTTTACGACTGCAATCGTATTTTATAATATCAAGTATATCATAAAAATATGGTAAAAGTGTGAAAAAAATAACACGATCCAACATTGTCAATGCTCAAAAATGACGATATAATGAGTGCAAGTGAGCCAACGCGGCGAGTAAGGGAGTGAATAAAATGGATGACTGGAGTAGTTTCAGAACGACGACATCCGAACAGCAGCGCCTCCGGGCTGCACTTTCCAGCTTTTGTGAATGCAGGATCTTCCGGAAGAACAGCGAGCCGCATATACCGCATACCTGCGGAAACGCATCCGTCCCGCTGTCGAAATGCTGATTCGTGAGGATGATTTTTCAAAGCTGGAACGTATTCTGCAGACCGGATGGCTGTCCGATGCAGACCGAAAACGTTTTCTCAACCTTGCTGCCGACCAGCAGAAATGGCAGGCCTTCCGCATTCTCCTGAACCGGAGCTCACAGGATCCGATGCAGGAGAATACGGAAAGCAGAAAAACAGAAGCTGCGTTTCAAAAAAAGAAAAGCCTACAAAAGAAAAAGAAGCGCTGGCGCTCCGGCTTTTTCGAAGAAGCCCGCAAAAACCTCTGCTGGCTGTACCCGGAACTTGGTGAAGCGATTCTTTTCTTTCAGCATCAGCCATCCGACAGGACAAAAGCCATCATCCGACGGTCATACGATATATTTTAACTCCGATTTTGTACTCCGCATGTGTGCCGAAAATTCATCGTTCCTCAAGGAAGGCTATCAGCACCTGCTGCTGGAATGCATCCGCCGGTTTGGGAAAAGAAACACTGGAGCCGGAAAAAAGAAGAACAGTCCCCGGTTTCATGGCTGATGCCGGAAAAGAAGAACAGTCTCGGTTTCATGGCTGGTGCCGGGAAAAGAACTGGAACTTATCGAGTCTTTTTCAATCAGTCTGAAACGTGCTTCCCGCAAGTTGGCGGAAAACTACGGCACCGGCGGCCTGCGGCGAGGCCAGAACCGTGGTGGAAAAAAGAAACTCTGTCGGGATCGAAAAAAGAGCGTACGATTACCGCCGCTTTCTGAAACGCTTTACCGTTACCCGCGAGGAAATGGAGCTGGATCTCGACAGCTTCGATCCAGTCGCTTACCATTATGGGCTTATGTATTACGGAAATTTCCCTTTCATCGAGCCGCCGGAGACGCGCGAGGGAAACCGTCTCGAAGAGCTGGTTATCGCGATCGACACATCCGGTTCGTGCAAAAAAGAAATTGTAGCAAAATTCCTCGTTGAGACGCGCAGCATTCTTGAAGAAAAAGAAAACTTCTTTTCTCGATGGAACGTCTGCCTGATCCAGTGCGACAGCTTCGTGCAGGATGTCACGATGATCCATTCCCCGAAAGAATGGGAAGCTTACCGTGAAACAATTACCATCAAGGGCCGAGGCGGAACCGATTTCCGTCCTGTCTTTCAGAAAGTGGAAGAGTTGCGGGAACAGCACGTATTCCGAAACTTAAAAGCGTTGATCTATTTTACCGACGGAGACGGAATTTATCCCGAACAAAAGCCAGATTACGAGACGGCATTTGTCTTTGTCAGACAGACCGAAAAAATGAATCTTGTCCCCAAAATGGGCAAAAAACTGCTGACAGAAGAATGTACTCTTTGAACACAACTGACAAAAAAGCATCTCGCAAAATCAAACACAGAAAGATTTCGAGAGTACATAAAGAGTGCACAAGATAAGAGAGAACATATGAACATACAAGAAGCAAAAGAGACAATTGAAAAAGCCCTGCGCGCATACTTTTGCAAGAGATGAAATTGGTTTTCCACTGGTTCCGCTCCGGCAGCAGCGTCCCATTCTCCTGATCGGCCCGCCGGGCATCGGAAAAACGGCAATTATGGAGCAGATCGCAGAAGAGTGCGGTGTGGGGCTTGTCGCCTACACGATGACACACCATACGCGTCAGAGTGCCATGGGCCTTCCGGAGATCTGCACGTGGAATCGAAGGGAAAATGGTACATACAACGGAATACACGATGAGCGAGATCATCGCCTCGATCTATGACTGCATGGAGCAGACCGGAAAGAAGCGGGTATCCTCTTTCTCGATGAAATTAACTGTGTCTCCGAGACCCTCGCTCCGGTAATGCTGCAGCTTTGCAGGACAAAAAATTCGGCAACCAGCGCATCCCGGATGACTGGTTGATCGTGGCCGCCGGAAATCCGCCGGACTATAATAACTCTGTGCGGGAATTTGATGTGGCAACGCTTGACCGTGTGCGGAAGATCGAGGTGGTTCCCGAGCTTTCCGTGTGGCTTTCCTATGCAGAGAAAAATCAGATCCACGGTGCTGTGACAACGTACCTTACGGCACACAGTGACCATTTTTATTCTGTTTCGCAGGAAGCGGATGAAAAGCGTTTTTGTAACGGCACGCGGCTGGGAGGATTTGTCGGCAGTGCTGAAAAGTTATGAAATCCTGCATTTTCCGGTCGACGAAGCACTGATCGGACAATATTTGCAGGAAGAAAAGACGGCGGAGGAATTCAACTCGTACTACAGGATTTACGAAAAATATGGACAGGATTACGGTGTGGAGGAGATTCTGACCAGTGCATTTTCCGGAAAAAATCATGGCAGAAAAACAGAAGATGGCGGCAAATGGTTCCACAGAAGAGCGATCTGTACTGCTGTCTCTGTTTCATGCGGCACTTCAGAAAGAGGCATCCGCTGCCAGAAGCAGGAGCATACGGCAAAGGAGCCTCCGAGTGCTTTCGCCAGTTTACCTGGCTTTGCAGGCAGAAAAAGATGAGACATACGCATCCTGGCTGCGGCAGAAAGAGCAGGGATTTGCAGTGTGCAAACAGCAGGGACTGCTGAAAAGGGACGAGGAAGAAACGAATGCGCGGGTCTTGAAAAAGTTAAAAAAAACTCGAGGAGACCGCTAAAAAATGTCGCAAAACCGATTCAGATCAGATGAAAGAGCTTTTTTGAAACGGTATGTGAACTGGAACAGGAAAAAGCGGAGAAGGAAGTAAAAGATGTGAAACAACAGATCCGCCGTGCCGCTGAATTTTTACAGAACAGCTTTCCGGGCGGAGCAGAAGTGGTGCTGTTTGAAGCAAATCTGGCGCGAAGTCCAGCGTTACGGAGCTTTTTGATTGAGAAAAGCATGGATGCCAAATGATAAGCTGCCACTTTGTAAAGAAGAAAATGGTTCTGAAAAGCCCATTTCTGGAGAAAAATGATTTGAAAGGAAGAGGAAGAACAGGACAGAGGAAGGAAGAAAAAGATGAATTATAAAATGATCCTGCAGTACGATGGCACGCGCTATAACGGCTGGCAGAAGCAGGGAAATACGGACAACACGATTCAGGGCAAGCTCGAAACGCTGTTGTCCAGGATCGCAGGAGAGCCGGTGGAGATCCACGGCGCGGGCAGAACCGATGCCGGCGTCCATGCGGCGGGACAGGTCGCAAATGCAAAGTTCCATACGGATCTATCCGATGAAGAACTTCTGCAGACAATCAACCATTATCTGCCGGAAGACATCGAAGTCACCAGCCTCGCGCGGATGCCGGAGCGCTTCCACAGCCGTCTGAATGCGGTGGACAAAACATACGAATACCGTATCGTGATCGATGGCAGAAAGCATGTTTTCGAGCGGAAATACGTGTATTTTCCGGAAGCACCGCTCGATGTGGAAAAAATGAAAGAAGCATCGAAAGCGTTTATCGGAACGTATGATTTCAGGAGCTTCTGTGCCAACAAACGTATGAAAAAATCGACAGTACGGACGATTACCGGAATTGATTTCTGCGAGAAAGACGGGATTCTTATCATTTTCCTATACCGGAACTGGTTTTCTGTACCACATGGTGCGGATCCTGACCGGAACACTTGTGGAGGCCGGGATGGGAAAACGGGATATCGCATCAATGACGGAGCTTCTCAAAGCAAAAAATCGCGAAAGTGCGGGTTTTCTTGCACCGGCATGCGGACTCCTGTTAAAAGAAGTCCGATATGAATAACCGAAATAATCAGGGCAATGCACCAGCCTTTTTGTATAAAAAACCGAAAAAGGCTGTGAATTGATAAATGCAGCATAGAAAAGAGAAAGGATGAGGTGAAAAGCATGTTTCAGAAGAAAAGAAATACTTTTTCATGGCGGCGTTCACCCGTACGAGGGAAAAGAGCTCTCCAAGGACAAACCGATTGTCAAAGCGCAGCCGGGCAACTTATTGTATTACGCAGTGTCACAGCACATCGGGAGCGCCTGCTGTGCCGATCGTACAAAAAGGCGATCATGTAAAAGCGGGACAGAAAAAATCGCAGAAGCGGGAGGATTTGTTTCGGCTCCTGTTTACGCATCAGTTTCCGGCACGGTAAAAGGAATTGAGAAAAAGTTTCCGCAGCCGGTTCCCCGGTAGACTGTATCGTTGTGGAGAACGACGGGTTGTATGAAAAAGAAACATTTGAGGAGTGCCCGCACTGGGAAAAACTCGACGCAGATACGATACGGAACAAGATCAAAGAGGCTGGAATCGTGGGAATGGGAGGTGCAGGCTTCCCGACACACGTCAAAGTATCCCCGAAAGATCCGTCAGCGATTGACCACATTCTCGTCAATGGAGCAGAGTGTGAGCCGTATCTGACGAGCGACTATCGCAGAATGCTCGAAGAGCCGGAAAAGGTGATCGGAGGCTTAAAAATCATGCTGCATATGTTCCCGAAAGCAAAGGGAATTATCTGCATTGAGGACAACAAACCGGACTGTATCGCGAAATTTTGCGAGCTGGTGCTGCCGGGGGACAATATTGAGGTTTTGGAACTTAAAACGAAATACCCGCAGGGTGCCGAGCGTATGCTGATCTATGCAGCAACGGGACGAAAGGTAAATTCCTCCATGCTGCCGGCGGACGCGGGCTGTATCGTGGATAACATTGATACCGTGACCGCTATTTACCAGGCAGTCCGCTTCGGCGAACCGCTGATGAGCCGTATCGTTACCGTGACGGGAGATGCTGTACAGAATCCGTGCAACTTTGAAGTACCGGTCGGCATGCTCTTGTCCGAACTTTTTAGAGCAGGCAGGCGGTTTGAAAAACGAGGCGGTCAAGATCATCTGCGGCGGTGCCGATGATGGGAAGAGCCCTGTTTACAATGGATGTTCCTGTTACCAAGACAACATCTGCACTGACCTGCCTTACGGAGGATGAAGTATCTGCGCTGGCACCATCTGCCTGCATCAATTGCGGACGCTGTGTTTCCGTCTGTCGGGTCAGATTCTTCCGGCCCGCCTTTCTTTTTGCGGAGCACGGTGAGGAAGAGAAGTTCCTGAAATACGGCGGAATGGAGTGCTGTGAATGTGGCTGTTGTTCCTTTATCTGCCCGGCAAGACGTCCGCTGACGCAGGAGATCAGCTCGATGCGTAAAGTGCTTCTGGCAAAAGAGAAAGAAGAAATAGGGGATCTTACATATGAATGGATTATTACACGTATCATCTTCCCCCACGCGCGGTCCAAGGTAACGACGGACAAAATCATGTTTGCCGTCCTGTCTTGCCCTTGCCCCGGCAGCCTGCGTGGGAATCTGGAATTTCGGCCTTAGGGCGCTGCTTTTCTGATTGCGATTTCGATGGCAGTCTGTCCCCTGACGGAATATCTGTATGAAAAAGGAATGAAGAAACCGGTGACGATTGCCGACGGCAGTGCACTGGTAACCGGCCTCTGCTGGCCATGAACATGCCGGTGCAGGCGCCTCTTTGGATGCCGGTGATCGGCGGTGTGTTTGCAATTCTCGTCGTAAAAACAGCTTTTCGGCGGTCTTGGCCAGAACATTATGAACCCGGCGCTTGCAGGAAGATGCTTCCTTTTGATTTCCTTCCCGGGCCATATGACCAATTTCGCCGCCCCGGCAGCCGCGTCTTGTGGATACCGTATCCGGTGCGACACCGCTTGCCGCAGCAAAAGCAGGAGAGCAGGTGAATCTGCTGTCCATGTTCCTTGGAAACACGACAGGAACCATCGGCGAGACTTCCGCGCTTGCCCTTCTGATCGGCGGAATTTTCCTTGTCTGCATCCATGTGATTGACCTCAACATTCCGCTCATTTACATCGGAACAGAGCTTTTATTTGCCCTGATTTTTCGGCGGCCACGGCTTTGACATCAATTTCCTTGGCGCGCATCTTTTGGGCGGCGGTCTGATGCTCGGCGCATGGTTCATGGCAACCGATTACGTTACCCGCCCGATCACAAAGAAGGGACAGTATATCTAGGCGGTCATTTTAGGACTTCTGACCGGTGTATTCCGTATCTTTGGAAATTCGGCAGAGGGCGTTTCCTATGCCATCATCTTTACCAACCTTCTGGTTCCGCTTATTGAGCGCGTGACCGTGCCGGTTGGATTCGAAGAGGAGGCAAAAAAAAGCATGAACAAAATCATAAAAACGCACTGATTCTTGTGGCGATTACGCTGATTGCCGGATTGCTTCTCGGGGCGGCACACCAGGTAACCCTGGAGCCGATTCAGAAGCAGCAGGAGAAAAGAAAAACAGGAATCCTGCCAGAATGTATTCCCGAGGCAGCTTCCTTTGAAGAAGTAACGATGAGCGATGCAGAAAAGGCAGAGCTTGCGGCAGCATTAACCGGCCACGATTTTAATGCCCAGACGATAGATGAGCTGCTGCTTGCAAAAGACGCATCCGGCGCGACGATCGGCCTGGTTGAGATCATCTCCACAACCGAAGGCTATGGCGGCGGCATGCAGTTCTCGATGGGAATTGCATCGGACGGAACGACAAAGGAATCTCTTTCCTGTCACTTTCTTGAGACGGCCGGCCTTGGTATGCGTGCCGACACAGACGATTTCAAGAATCAGTTCAAGGATAAAAACGTAGAAGCATTCTCCTACACAAAAATCCGGCGCATCCGCGGATGATGAAATCGATGCGCTGAGCGGAGCAACTCTGACAACGAACGCTGTAACAAACGGTGTCAATGCAGGAATCTGCTGTTTTAACTACTGCAACGAATCCGGTCTGCTTTCCGGAGAGGGAGGGAACTCATGAGAAAAGATACGCCGCTGGAACGGCTTTATAATGGTATCATAAAAGAAAACCCGACCTTCGTCATGATGCTGGGTATGTGTCCGACGCTTGCGGTTACCACTTCTGCAAAGAACGGCATCGGCATGGGCCTTGCGACGATGGTCATCCTGACCGCCTTCCAACCTGATGATTTCCCTGCTTCGGAAAATCATCCCGGACGGCGTGCGTATGCCAGCATACATCGTTGTTGTGGCATCGTTTGTAAACCATCGTGGAAATTTTTGATGGAAGGTTTTTATTCCGGCACTTATTCCGCCCTTGGCATCTACATCCCGCTGATCGTTGTAAACTGTATCATCCTGGGACGCGCCGAGGCATATGCTGGAAAACATGGTCGATCCCGTCTTTATTTGATGGTATCGGCATGGGCCTTGGATTTACTGTCGGCCTGACCCTGATCGGTATGTTTCGTGAGCTGATCGGGCTGGAACCCTGTTCGGTATCCAGGTAATGCCGAGTGCTTACGAGCCGGTCAACATCTTCATCATGGCGCCGGGTGCATTCCTTGTGCTGGCAATGCTCGTTGCGGTGCAGAACCGCATCAAACGCCAGAAGTCAGAGAAACCGGAAAACCGGCAGTCCCGGCAGAAGAGACCGGCTGTATGGCATGCGCCAATAAGGCATACTGCCAGGCTGTGAAAGGAAAGGAGGAAGCTGAAATGAAAGAACTGATTTTGATTGCCATCGGTGCTGCGCTGGTGAACAACGTTGTCTTAAGCCAGTTCCTCGGCATCTGTGCGTTCCTCGGTGTTTCAAAAAGATGGATACGGCGGGCCGGCATGGGCGGAGCGGTTATTTTTGTCTCAACATTTCTTCATTTGTGGCTGCAAGTCTGATTTACAAATTTATCCTGGCACCGGCAGAATTTTGGATTATCTGAAAACGATCGTTTTCATTCTTGTCATCGCGGCGCTGGTACAGCTCGTTGAGATGTTCCTGAAAAGACGATTCCGTCTCTGTACCGAAAGGCGCTCGGCGTTTACCTTCCGCTGATTACAACAAACTGCGCGGTACTCGGTGTGGCACTCATCAACGTACAGAAGCGATTACACGATTCTGCAGGGTACGGGTTTACGGTCTGGCAACCGCAATCGGCTTTACGATTGCCATGGTGCTGATGGCCGGCCTGCGGGAAAAGATGGAGTACAACGATATCCCGGAGTCATTCAAGGGAATGCCGATCGTTCTTCTTACGGCTATGCTGATGTCAATGGCATTTATGGGATTTTCGGAATGATCTAGGAGGGATGAAGAGATGAATGGTATTTTAGCAGCCACCCTGATGGTGGGTGGAACCGGCCTTTTGATTGGTATTCTCCTTGGAATTGCCGGAAAGAAGTTTTATGTGGAAGTGGACGAGCGCGAGACGAAGGTCCGTGAAGCGCTGCCGGGCAACAACTGCGGCGGCTGCGGCTACCCGGGCTGTGACGGAGCGGCGGCTGCAGTGGTAAAGGGTGAAGCCCCGATTTCGGTCTGTCCAGTCGGCGGTTCTCCGGTTGCGGCAGCGATCGGTGCCATTATGGGACAGGAAGCCGGAGCACAGGAGCGCAGAAAAGCAGTGGTACGGTGCGCCGGTACGTGTGACGTGGCAAAGAACAAGTATGAATACACGGGTGCAAGGGACTGCTCCTACGCCGGTTTTGTACCGGGCGGCGGTCCGAAGAGCTGCGGAAACGGATGTCTTGGTTTTGGAAACTGCGTGAAGGCATGTAAGTTTGATGCGATCCATATTGAAAACGGCATTGCCGTTGTGGACGGCGAAGCGTGCAAGGCATGCGGTGCCTGCGTGAAGGCCTGTCCGAGAAATCTGATCGACCTGATTCCGTATGAGCAGAAGATCACGGTGAAATGCCGCTCAACCGAGAAGGGCAAGGCGGTGATGGCAGCGTGTGAGATCGGCTGTATCGGATGTAAGAAGTGCGAGAAGAACTGCCCGTCGGATGCAATTCACGTTGTGGACCAGCGCGCCGAGATCGACCCGGCAAAATGTACAGGCTGCGGCCTCTGCGCGGAGAACTGCCCGCGGAAGTGTATTATGGTAGAAAAATAAAATGAGAAATTCCATGCTGTGGGGGAACTTCTGCGGCGTGGAATTTTGCTTTTCGGTGATATCGTGTTAGCCAATGCCGGGGTGGCTGGCTTGACTTGAATTTGGGAAAATGATAAACTGAAAGTCAGAAAACGAGGGGCGAAAAGCTAAAAAATATAAAATGGCAGAAAGGACGGGGCAAAAGTATGACAATGACAATGGATGAACTGATGAAAGTGCTCGATATGCAGGAGGATATTCTGCAGTTTACGCATTTTACAAATGCAGACGCATGGGAACTGGGGAACGATGATCCTGATGGAGGCAAGACGGCGCGGAGCAGGTTGGCATCATGATCCGCAGAAGCAATGGGAAGTTGTATTCCAGTATTGTGATAACGGCATTACGCCGCACAATGTGGAGCTGATGAGACGGAAGAGCAATTCGGTGCTTCTGACGGGCGGAGTTCGCTGCAGCTCTACATGGCAGCGACGAATGCGCCGGAGAGCGTAAAACAGATGGTACTGGACCCGAAGGAATACGCAATGCTGGGCGGAGGTTTTCCGATCTGCGTGGAAGAAGTCGGCGTTGTGGCAACCGTGCAGCAGTGTCCGGCATGGGACAGGTTTCGGATCATGATGTGATTGTGAAATGCATCAGCAAATATTTGCATATCGATGAAGTACCGAGAATCAGAACTGTATGAAAATGATGATTGAAACTAAATTTTGTGTATGATACAATGTCACCGGCAAAAAGACATGACAGTTTCATCAGGGACAACAAAACCCCCGTGAGCGGCAACTCACGGGGGGTGGTTTATGTCAGCAGGTTTTGCATATCTTCCGGCAGTGGTGCGTGGAAGTTTAAGGGTTCTCCGGTGATCGGATGGACGAAGGAGAGCGATGCAGAGTGAAGTGCCTGGCGGGGGAAAGTGCCGGGAGTTTTGTTGTAGAGGGTATCGCCGAGCAGCGGATGGCCGATGGATGCCATGTGTACGCGGATCTGGTGGGTGCGGCCGGTTTCGAGATTGAGTTCGAGATGGGGAGAAAACGGAGCAGTGTGCGAGGGTGCGGTAATGGGTTACGGAGCGCTCGCCGGAGGCAAAGTCGACGGTGCGCTGGATGAGGGAGCCGTCGAGGCGGGCGATCGGTGCGTCGATGGTGCCGGATGCAGCGGTTTCGCCGAGGGCGAAGGCCTGATACGTGCGGTGGATTTCGCGGGAGCGCATGGCCTGGGAGAGAACGGCGGCGCTTAAGGCGTGCTTGGCGAGCACGATAAGGCCGGTGGTGTCGCGGTCGAGGCGGTTAATACAGCGGTAGACGAAGGGTTCACCTTTCTGTTCAAAAATACCATGCAATGCCGTTTGCCAGCGTATTTTCATAATTTCCAATCGACGGATGAATCGGCGTATCAGCGGGTTTATCCACAACGAGGATGTCGTCATCCTCATACACAACCGAAAAAACGGAACCGGCCGCGGCAGAATTCCGTCGGAGGGTTCTGTTTCGACAAGGTGCGTTTCGATCACATCCCCGGCGTGCACGGCCTGGCTTCGTCCAGGCGCGGACGCCGTTTCGGAAAATGCCGTCCTCTGTGCGTTTTAAGCCCGTAATAATATGGCGCGAATATCCATGCCGGCGGAGAAACCATTCCACAGTCAGATTTTCCCGTTCCTCCTCCGGCGAAACCACATATGTAAACCTGTGTCCCATACACAAAACCTCCGTTTCTATAGCTTTTTATCGAATGAACCCCCGTCATTTCGGGGCAAAATTTCAAAAAGAGACTTTCCCAGTCTTTCGCAAGTATAGCCGAAAACAGATGGAAAAGCAAGAAACTTACCTTTTATAGCGAAAAATATAAAAAGTATAAAAAGTTTCATGAAATGTCAGAATTTGATTGATTTTAGCGAAAGAAAAGTTTATGCTACTAAAAAGAAAGAAAATCAAGAAACAGGAGGGGATACAGATGAAACAGGTGCAGAAACCGAAAAACCCATAATTTTTATTATGTGATTGCGCTGATCGTCATTCTGCTGTTAAATCTTCTGCTTTTCGAGACTCTCGAGCCAAAAGTAACAGAAGTTGATTACGGAAAATTTTTGCAGATGGTAGATAACAACGAAATCAGCGAAGTCCAGATCCAGTCAAATGAGATTATTTTCAGCGACAAATCAAGCCCGGCGAATTATTATAAGACGGGTGTGATGAATGATTACAAGCTGGTAGACCGTTTATATGAGGCAGGTATTACCGAATTCGGAACGCCGATCATAGAGCAGATGTCGCCACTCATGGAATTTCTTTTTAACATGGGTAATACCGATCGTTGTGATGGTTGCGCTCGGACAGTGGCTGATGAAACGCATGACGAGCAAGATGATGGGCGGCATGGGAAATGCGATGAGCTTTGGAAAGAGCAACGCCAAGGTTTATGTACAGTCCGAAACCGGCATTAAATTTGCAGATGTTGCCGGAGAGGATGAGGCAAAAGAAATTTTACAGGAGATTGTTGACTTCCTGCATAATCCCAAAAATATGAAGAAATTGGTGCAAAAATGCCTAAAGGAGCACTGCTTGTCGGCCCTCCAGGAACCGGTAAAACGCTGCTTGCAAAGGCAGTAGCCGGAGAGGCAAATGTTCCGTTCTTCTCCATTTCCGGTTCTGAGTTTGTCGAGATGTTCGTCGGCATGGGAGCTGCGAAGGTGCGTGACCTGTTCCAGCAGGCAAATGAGAAAGCACCGTGTATCGTCTTTATCGATGAGATCGATACCGTCGGCAAAAAACGTGACGGCGGCGGATTCTCCGAAACGACGAGCGTGAGCAGACCCTGAACCAGCTGCTTGCCGAGATGGATGGATTCGATGGAAAGAAAGGTGTTGTCATTCTGGCAGCGACGAACCGTCCGGATTGGACCCGGCACTTCTTCGTCCGGGCCGTTTCGACCGCCGTGTGCCGGTTGAACTGCCTGACTTAAAAGGCCGTGAGGAAATCCTGAAAGTCCATGCGAAAACATCCGCGTGGGCGACAATGTCGATTACAATGCGATCGCACGTATGGCATCCGGTGCTTCTGGTGCAGAACTTGCCAATATGATCAACGAGGCAGCACTCCGTGCCGTCCGTGATGGAAGAAAATTCGTCACCCAGGCGGATCTGGAGGAGAGCGTTGAGGTTGTCATCGCCGGATACCAGAAGAAGAATAAGATCATGACCGACAAAGAGAAACTGATCGTTTCCTACCACGAGGTCGGCCATGCACTCGTCGCAGCACTGCAGAGCCATTCCGCTCCAGTTACGAAGATCACCATTATCCCGCGTACGTCCGGCGCCCTCGGCTATACGATGCAGGTGGATGAAGATGAGCACAACCTGATGAGCCGTGAAGAGCTGGAAAACAAGATTGCAACCCTGACCGGCGGCCGTGTGGCAGAGGATCTGGTGTTCCATTCCATCACGACAGGTGCTTCGAACGATATCGAGCAGGCAACGAAGGTGGCAAGAGCCATGATCACCCGCTTCGGTATGAACGAGGAATTTGGTATGGTTGCATTTGAGACGGTAACGAACCAGTACCTCGGCGGTGACACTTCCCTGGCATGCTCCGAATCGACAGCAGCACAGATTGATGAGAAGGTTGTTGCAGCAGTCAGAAAACAGTACGACAAAGCAGAGCAGCTCTTAAAGATAACATGCCGAAACTCCACGAGCTGGCAAAATATCTGTATGAGAAAGAGACGATCACAGGTGATGAGTTTATGGAAATCCTGAATTTATCCCCGGATCAGCTCACGACAACGAGAATGGAAACAAACTAAAAAGCGATAAAAGCAGATGAGAATCCCGCGTTACTGTTCACCCAGCAGTGAAACACTTGCTGTTTCACTGCGTAAAAGTGATTCACGAATCCCGCGTTTCAAGGCGACTTCAGCCTTGCGCGGGATTCTTTCTTGTGCTATAATGCTGTAATGCGAAATTATGACACAAAAGACAGATTTTTTAGGATAGACCAAGAGAACATAAGGAGAAACGCAATGAAGAAAAAAGCAGGCATGGAAAGTGATGGGTGCTGTCCTTGCGGGCACACTGGTATTTTTCCGATGCAGTTCCGCTCCGTGCCAGCGCATCGGCAGGAACGGAAAAAAGCGCAGTACAGAACGAAACTGTCTCCGGAACGGAGAACGGTACAGAGACAAAACGGGCAGCCGTTTATGTGAATCTGAAAACCGGCGATGATACGGCAGACGGTACAACGGCAGAGACAGCAGTAAAAACCGTGGAAAAAGCACAGGAGCTTCTTGCAGTTGCAGCGGCAGAACTGCAGGCGGACGGGAAAACAACCGAAAAAACACTGCTGCAGATACCAGCAAAACGGCAGCGGAGGAAGCAGCAGAAAAATATCTGGTATTCGTCGGAATGGATGAAAAAGAGCTGAAACGTATCGAAAGAAACAGCAGAAAACAGACTTCAGGGGAAGAGTAACAGATACCGTTTTGCGGCAGATGAAATCGTGGTGACAGAAGCCGGATATGAGGCTGTTCTGGCAGCAGAAAAGCAAAAGAAACGGTTTCGGAAACACCAACGCTTGCGCCAGGCGAGTCTCCGGCACCGGATGCGGCAGAAGATACCGTGGTCAACTCCGGGTCCGACGGAAACGCCGGATGCAGAGCCAACCGCAGAACCAACGGTGACCCCGGACGCAGAACCGACGGAAACGCCGGACGCAGAGCCGACCGTAACGCCGGCGGAGGAACCAACGGCAACTCCGACACCGGATGCGGACAACGGAGAAAATACAGGGGATACACCAACGGCAGCTCCGACACCGGATGCGGAACCGACCGTAACGCCGGAAGTAACTCCGACGACAGCACCGGGCGAGAATACCGATGACAGTGAAAATCCGGAGAATCCGGAAACTCCGGCAGAAAGATCCAACCGTGACACCTGCCCCGGATGATACAGCAAAAGACGATCCTGCAGCAGATGATACAAACCAGGACGATACAAACCAGGATAACCAGAACGGAACGGGAAATGATGCATCATCGGACCAGTGGAAACAGGATGAAAATCTGGATGACCTTGTAAAAGATGAAATTCAGAAAGAAAACGAAACCGTAAAAAATTTCGATGAAATTTCCAATCCATCCGGTACGGACAGCACAGAAGACGGCTATCTGATCTCCGATGTCTCTTTTGATCCAGCCGGTGGCAGTAAGTCTGTCCGGAAGCCTTGTATCAGAGGAGCAGACGGAAACAGCAGAAGCTGAGACGGCGGACGAAGGCGAGCATGAACTGCTTGCAGCAGCAGAGCAGAAATCCAACCTGAGTGCAGGTGAAATGACAGCAAGTGCAGCCGATGACGAAGTACGCTGCGTGCCGCAGTGAACGATCCTTAGGACCGGACAACTACGGAACGAATAAGACATCCACTCCGACTCCGACAGCCACACCGTCGAAGAGCAGCAGTAACAACAGCTCTTCCAATTCCAGTACCGGAAGCACAAAGATTCCGCAGAAGAAGACACAGACCACTGTGGCATCCCAGCATCCCGGTCAACACCGGCGATGAGACGATGGTGCTTCCGCTGGCGATCAGCTCCGCACTTTCTGCAGCCGTTATGTTCTGCATGGCATTCCTTCAGATGCAGGCGAAACGCGCAAAGAGCATGGCCGCATGGCTGGAATTCAAAAGAATCATCCGTTTGACGAAGAATAAAGAAACAGGCATATCCGAAAAAGCCATTCCATACATTTACAGTATGGGAGGGCTTTTCTTATGGAAGAAAAGAAAACATGGGCGGTGGGTGCGGGCAGCGGGATCGGCTGGCTGAAGGCTCTTCTCGTTTCCTATCTGATCTCGGTGCTTCTTCTTTGCTGCTGTCTTTCCTGCTCTGGAAATTTTCCTGGAAGGAAAGCTGGGTGCAGGCGGGCATTGTGGTGATCTATCTGGCATCAAGCTTTTCCGGCGGAAGGATGGCAGGAAACATGGCGGGAAAAACGGCGGTTTCTCTGGGGCATCTGCTTTGGAATCGTGTATTTTGCCATTCTGATCATCGTCTCCGCAGTCTTCCTGCCGGGCGGATTTGCCGGAGCCGGAAGACTTCTGGGCGGCAGCAGTCTGTGCCGTCGGCGGAATGGCAGGCGGAATGACGGCACACGGCAGATAAAAGCGGACAAAACAGAACATTTTTTCAAAAAACAGACTTTAAATTTGAAAAACCTATGCTATAATGGGAAGAGCTAATGGCCGAAGACTATAAAAAGTCGCGCGTCAACTACAATGAAGGAGGAATGTGCCATGAAACACATCAAAACTTTAAATACAAAAAGCTTACAGAACACTGAAAAAGGTGGATGCGGTGAGTGCCAGACATCCTGCCAGTCCGCATGTAAGACTTCTTGCACCGTAGGAAACCAGAGCTGCGAAAGCACAAAAAAAGTAATCCAAAAGGACGATGTAAAAGGTGTTCCCAGAACCGGTTTCGCCGGATTTGGGAACATTTGTTTGCCAGGCACATCGGATAAAAAAAGAGAGAGTTAGAGAAAGGAATACCACAGTGATACATTTATATAAAAGCAATGGCTTCAACATGGTGCTGGACGTCAACAGCGGCTCCGTCCATGTTGTGGATGACTGCGTATACGATGTCCTTTCCTGCATGAACGAAGGAAAAAAATGCAGAAGAGGCAGCAGAGGCGCTTAGCAGTAAATATGCCGAGCAGGACATCACCGAAGCCAGAGAAGAAATTCAGGAACTTACAGATAACGGCATGCTCTTTACAAAAGACATTTACGAAAACGCAATTGATCAGTTTTCCAACCGTCCGACCGTCGTAAAAGCACTCTGCCTCCACATTGCACACGACTGCAACCTTGCCTGTCGTTACTGCTTCGCAGAAGAGGGCGAGTATCACGGAAGACGTGCACTGATGTCCCTGGAAGTCGGCAAAAAAGCGCTTGATTTCCTGATCGCAAACTCCGGAAGCAGAAGAAACCTCGAGGTAGATTTCTTCGGCGGTGAACCGCTGATGAACTGGGATGTTGTAAAACAGCTCGTAGCCTACGGAAGAGAACAGGAGAAGTTACATAACAAGAACTTCCGTTTCACCCTGACCACCAACGGTGTTCTCTTAAACGACGAGGTCATGGAGTTCTGCAATAAAGAGATGGGCAACGTCGTATTAAGTATCGACGGAAGAAAAGAAGTTCACGATCACATGCGTCCGTTCCGCAAAGGTGCCGGAAGCTACGATCTGATCGTGCCGAAATTCCAGAAATTCGCTGAGAGCCGTCATCAGGATAAATATTATGTGCGCGGAACCTTCACGCATTACAACACAGACTTTGCAGCTGATGTTCTCCATCTGGCAGACCTCGGCTTCAAGCAGATCTCGGTTGAGCCTGTTGTAGCGCCTCCGACCGAGGACTATGCGATCCGTGAGGAAGACCTTCCGGTGATCTTCGAACAGTACGACATTCTGGCAAGAGAGATGATCAAGAGAGAAACAGAAGGAAGAGGCTTCAATTTCTTCCACTTTATGATCGATCTGACCGGCGGACCATGTGTTTATAAACGTCTGTCCGGCTGCGGTTCAGGAACCGAGTACCTTGAGGTAACACCGTGGGGCGATTTCTATCCGTGCCAACAGTTCGTAGGACAGGAAGATTTCTGCCTTGGAAATGTTTACGAAGGCGTGAAAAAGACAGAAACTGTCAACGAATTCAAAAAATGCAACGTTTATTCCAAGAAGGAGTGCAGCCAGTGCTTTGCACGGTTCTACTGCAGCGGCGGATGCGCGGCAAACTCCTACAATTTCACAGGTAAGATCAACGATGTTTACGAGATCGGATGCAAGATGCAGCAGAAACGGATCGAGTGTGCATTGATGATAAAGGCAGCTCTGGCCGAAGATTAAAGAAAAGAGGAAAATCGCGACATGATGAAGAAGAAACAGAGTATCATCGCACTCGTCCTGGCAGCCATTGTAACAGTGCTTCTTGGATGGACGATGATCAAAGGATGGGGCCTACCGGAACCGGTTCGATGAAGAACATCAACCTGGGTCTGATCTGTCCGGCGGTGTCAGCATTACCTATCAGGCCGTAAAGGACAACCCGACAGACGAAGAAATGTCAGATACCCGCTACAAGCTGGAACAGCGTGTTGCGCAGCAGTACAGCGAAGAGGCACAGGTATATCTGCAGGGCGACAACCGTATCACCATTGAAATCCGGGTGCAAACCGATGCAAACCACCATTCTGGAAGAGATGGTAAACCGGGAAGCCTGTATTTCATCAAACAGACCAACGATGACGGAACAGAAAACTACACCTACGACAGCTCGACCGGCGAGTACGTTCTGAACGGAAAAACTATCGAAGAGCTCGAGGAGGACGGTCCGTCGTTCTGACCGGTAAAGATGTGGAGAGCGCAGAAGCCATGCATCAGCAGAACTCCACCACAAACAACCGAGAGCGTCGTTCAGCTGAAAATGACCGACGAAGGAAAACAGAAATTTGCAGACGCAACCCAGGAAGCCTACAGCGCAGGAAAGAGCATCGGTATCTACTATGATGAAAAAATTCGTCAGTGTACCGAGTGTAAACGCTGTGATTTCCGATGGTACTGCAGTCATCTCCGGCGGAAAACATGGACTGGGATGAAGCAACCAGCCTGGCATCCACCCTCCGTATCGGTTCCCTTTCCCTGAAAACTTGAGGAGATCAACTCCAGCGTCGTTGGAGCACAGCTTGGATCTGCAGCTGTTTCCACCAGCGTGAAAGCAGGAGCGATCGGCATTATCCTGATCATCATTTTCCTTGCAGTTGTATACCGCCTGCCTGGTATTGCAGCCGGATGGGCACTGCTGATCATTTACCGTTGAGCTGAACCTGATTTCTTTAAATGCATTTGACCTGACCCTGACTCTGCCTGGTATCGCCGGTGTTATCCTGTCGATCGGTATGGCAGTCGATGCGAACGTTATCATCTACGCCCGTATCGAGGAGGAGATCGGTGCCGGAAAGACAGTTCATGCAGCAATCCGCGACGGATTCAAGAAGGCACTTCCGCCATCCTGGACGGAAACGTAACGACTCTGATTGCAGCAGCCGTTCTGTATGCACTCGCAAGCGGAAGTGTCCGCGGATTCGCCATGACACTTGCTCTTGGTATTGTTCTTTCCATGTTCAGCGCCATGGTTGTTTCCAGACTGCTGGTCAACAGCCCTGTATGGTATGGGACCGAAGATGAAATATTATGGAACCAAGAAAGAACGCAAGGGATTTCCATTTGTGAAAGAGAAAGATCTTCTTCACGATCTCCTGCATTCTGCTGCTTGCCGTTCCGGCCAGCATGATTTTCATGCATCAGACAAAGACGGGAAGCGCACTGAACTTCGGCCTTGACTTCATGGGCGGTACTTCCATCAACGTTCCGTTCAACGAGGATTACTCCATCGAAGAGCTGGACAAAGAGGTAGAGCCGGTTGTGGAAGGCGTGACAAAAGATTCCAATATTCAGATGACAAAGGTTGTCGGAGGCAACAATGTCATCATCAAAACACGTTCTCTGACTCTGGAAGAGCGTGAGCAGGTTTACCAGGCAATGGCAGACAATTTCGGTGTCGATACTTCTGAAATCACTTTCGACAACATTTCTTCTACTGTAAGTAAAGAGATGAGCCAGAATGCAATGAAAGCAGTTATCATCGCTGTAGTCTGCATGCTGCTGTACATCTGGATCCGTTTCCGCGACATCCGTTTCGCATCGAGTGCCATCCTTGCACTGATGCACGATATCGCCATTGTATTCGGATTCTATGTGGTATCCCGTATTTCGGTCGGCAGCACCTTTATCGCGTGTATGCTGACGATCCTCGGCTATTCCATCAACAGTACGATCGTCATCTTCGACCGTATCCGTGAGAATCTGCCGGAGTTAAAGAGAGCCGATCGAGTCCCCTGGTTGACCGCTGCATCACGGACACCCTGACCCGAAGCATTTACAGTTCCCTCACCACCTTTATCACCATCTTTGTTCTGTTCGTGATGGGAGTTTCTTCCATCCGCGACTTTGCAGCACCTCTGATGGTTGGTATCGTATGCGGAGCTTACACTTCTGTCTGCATCACAGGTGCCCTGTGGTATGTGATGAAGCACGTTGGAAAAAACAAATATGTGCCGTCCAAAGCAGTACAGAATAAGACAAAAATAAATAAAAGCAGCAAAAACCATAAAGAGAAACGCCGGACCGGAAAAGTCCGGCGTTTCCAGAGCTAACAGGAAAGAGGAGAACATATGAAGAAAGAACGCTGGGTAGTTTCGGCAAAACGCGCCGATTTCCAGGCAATTGCGGACCGGTTCGGCATCGATCCCGTCATCGCCCGCCTGATCCGGAACCGGGATGTGACCGGGGAGAAAGAGATCGAAGAGTATCTCTTCGGTGATCTGGAGCAGCTCCACGATCCGCTGCTGATGAAGGATATGGAGCGCGCGGCAGATCTGATCGCAGAAAAAATCCGGGAGAAAAAGCCGATCCGCATCATCGGGGACTACGACATCGACGGTGTTACGGCAACGTATATTCTGCTGACCGGCTTAAAAGATCTCGGTGCCGATGTGGATGTGCGTATCCCGGACCGGATTGCAGACGGATACGGCTTAAATGAGCATCTTGTGCAGTTTGCCGCGGATGAGGGCGGGACACGATTGTCACCTGTGACAACGGCATCGCGGCGGGCAGTCAGATCCGTCTGGCAAAAGAGCTTGGCATGACGGTTGTTGTGACGGACCACCACGAGGTTCCGTTTGAGGAGGATGAAAACGGAGAACGCCGCTACATCCTGCCGCCGGCGGACGCGGTTGTCAATCCGAAACAGAAAGACTGTTCCTATCCGTTTCCGGGCCTCTGCGGTGCGGCCGTCGCATGGAAACTGATCCAGACGATGGAGGCAAAAGCAGGTATTCCAGGAGCACAGCTTCCGCTTTCTGGAATTTGTCGCCATTGCGACGATCGGTGATGTGATGGATCTGCAGGGAGAAAACCGGATTTTGTAAAGCCGGCCTTCGGGCGCTCCATAAAACGCAGAACCTCGGCCTGCAGGAGCTGATCCGTGCAGGGCATCGAGGCGGAAAACGTGACACCGTATCACATCGGCTTTCGTTCTCGGCCCGTGCATCAACGCATGGGGACGGCTTGACACGGCGGGAGCATTCGTTAAAACTGCTCTGCGCAAAGACACGTGAGGAGGCTGCAAAGCTTGCCGGGGGACTTGAAAGACCTGAATGAAAGCCGCAAAGAGCTGACGCGCCAGGGTGAGGCGAAAGCAATCGAGCTCGTGGAAACCTCCCCGCTGCAGAACGACAAAGTCCTCGTCGTCTATCTGCCGGACTGCCACGAAAGTCTTGCCGGAATCATCGCAGGTCGCCTGCGGAGCACTTCCATAAACCATCCTTCGTACTCACCAGAAGTGAGGAGGGCGTCAAGGGTTCCGGGCCGCCTCGATCGAAGCGTATTCGATGTATGAGGAGCTCTGCAAATGCAAAAAGAACTGATGACAAAATTCGGCGGCCACCCGATGGCTGCGGGCCTTTCCTCGCAGGAGAGGAGATGATCGAACCGTTCCGCCGGGCACTGAACGATAATTCCACGCTGACGGAAGAGGATTTCGTCGAAAAAGTCGTGATCGATGCCGATGCCGATCACCTACATCACCAAAAAAATCTGATCCGCCAGTTAAGCCTTGGAGCTGTTCGGGAAAAGGCAACACGAAACCGCTGTTTGCACAGAAAGGACTGACTGTTTAAATTACCGCATTTTTGGAAAGAATAGAAACGTGGTGAAAGTACAGCTTGCCGATGCGGGCGGATACCAGATGGATGGTGTCTATTTCGGAGGGAGAAGCGTTCGCCGCATACGTGGATGCACATCCAACCCTCTCGGTAGCGTGTACTATCCGTCGATCGATACGTGGAACGGACGCGACAAATTACAGATCAATATCCAGAGTTATTTTTAAAGATGCAGAAAAGCCGCAATACCTGATTTTTCTGCCCTGTTTTCTATCGGAAACAAAATTGACGCAGAAGAATATTGATGCTATACTATAAGGTGAATTGTCAAACCTTGACGAAACGGAGGAATATTTTATGAAAAAGTAGAGGATTACGTAAGAAGTATTCCGGATTTCCCGGAACCGGGTATTATTTTCAGAGATAACGAGTATCCTGCAGGACGCAGACGGACTGCAGCTTGCCATAGATGAGATGCAGCATTTTGTAGAAGAAGTAGACTGTGATGTAATCTGCGGAACCGAGTCCCGCGGCTTCATTTTCGGTATGCCGATTGCTTACAATCTGCACAAACCGTTCGTGCCGATCCGTAAAAAGGAAAACTTCCGCTGAGACCGTCGAGGAGAGCTATGACCTGAGTACGGCAGCGCAACGATCGAGATGCACAAAGACTCCATCAAACCGGGCCAGAAAGTCATCATCGACGACCTGATTGCAACCGGCGGTACCGTGAGGCTTTGCAAAAAGTTGATCGAGCGCCTCGGCGGCGAAGTAACCAGAAGTTCCTGATGGAGCTTGCCGGCTTAAAGACGCGAAAACTGGCAAAATATGATGTAAAATCTGTCATCCGTTACGATGGCAAATAACGTATCCAACGAAACGCAGGGGTTAATCATGAGAGCGGAGGAAACATATGGAAGAAGAGAAAGAATCAGTGAAGAAGAATTAAAGAAGGATGGGCGGCGGCAGAAGCCAGAATCCGCAAGACGGACGATTTTTACAAGTCCGGAGGAATTATACGGGGAATTGATCGCTTTCTGTGAAAAATATCATCCATCGGACGATATTTCCCTGATCGAAAAAGCATACCGCGTGGCAAGCGGATGCCATAAGGACCAGAAAAAGAAAGAGCGGGGAACCGTACATCATCCATCCGCTCTGTGTGGCAATTATCCTGGCAGATCTGGAGCTCGACAAGGAGTCGATCGCGGCAGGCCTTCTGCACGACGTTGTTGAAGATACCGTCATGACTGAAGAAGAGCTGACCGAGGGAGTTCGGCCCGAGGTGTCCCTGATTGTAAGCGGTGTCACGAAGCTGGCACAGCTGAAATATTCTGCGGATAAGGTCGAGGAGCAGGCAGAAAACCTGAGAAAGATGTTCCTTGCGATGGCAAAGGATATCCGCGTTATTCTGGTAAAACTGGCGGGACCGTCTGCACAACATGCGGACCGCACAGTACTGGTCGCCGGAGACGCAGAAGAAAAAGCGCGTGAGACCATGGATATCTACGCGCCGATCGCACACCGGCTCGGTATTTCCAAGATCAAGGTAGAACTGGATGATCTTTCCCTGAAATATCTGGAGCCGGATGCGTACTATGAACTGGCAGAAGGTCAGCATGAAGCGGAGCAGCGGCAGGAGTTTGTCGATGCGATCGTAAAAGAGGTGACCCGTCATATCCACCAGGCCGGCATTGAGGCAGATGTCAACGGACGAATCGCACTTTTTCAGCATCTAAAAAAGATGTTAAACCAGCACAAGACGCTGGATCAGATCTATGACCTCTTTGCGGTCCGCATCATCGTGGAATCCGTCAAAGACTGCTATGCAGCGGCTCGGTGTCATCCATGAAATGTACACGCCGATCCCGGGCCGTTTCAAAGATTACATTGCGATGCCGAAGCCAAATGTTACCAGTCTTTGCATACAACCCTGACGGACCGAACGGGACAGCCGTTTGAGATTCAGATCCGTACTTATGAGATGCACCGGATTGCAGAATACGGTATCGCTGCACACTGGAAATACAAAGAGGCCTCCGACGGCAAGAAACCGGGACCGGAGCAGGAAGAGGAAAACTGACCTGGCTGCGCCAGATCCTGGAGTGGCAGCGGGACATGGCGGACAACCATGAGTTCATGAACCTCTTTAACGAGCGATCTCGACCTGTTTGCCGACAATGTTTACTGTTTCAGCCCGGCGGGCGATGTCAAAACGCTTCCGGTCGGCTCCTGTGCCGATCGACTTTGCTTAGTGTCCACAGTGCGGTCGGCAACAAGATGGTCGGAGCGAGGGTCAACGGAAAACTCGGTGCCGATCGAGACGGAACTTCACAACGGAGACCGCGTCGAGATCATCACCTCGCAGAACTCCAGGGACCGAGCCGCGACTGGCTGAAAATTGCGAAGAGTACCCAGGCAAAAAGATAAGATCAACCAGTGGTTCCGCCAGCAGAACAAGACGGACAACATCGTCAAAGGAAAAGGAAATGCTCACCAACTATGCAAATTGAAGGGCAAAACCTTGGAATCTATACGAAACCGAGTACCGAAGAGGGTCATGAGAAAATACGGATTCCGCGACTGGGATTCCGTTCTTGCGGCCATCGGACACGGCGGCTTAAAAGAGGGCCAGGTCCTCAACAAGCTGGATTGAGACGTACGAAAAGCAAAGATAAAAAGAGATCACCGACGAGCAGGTGCTCGAGGCGGCATCCGGAGAGAAAGTTCTGCCGGTTGAAAGAGCAAGGGCGGCATCGTCGTGCGCGGTATCCACGATGTGGCAGTTCGCTTCTCCAAATGCTGCAATCCGATCCCGGGCGATGAGATCGTGGGCTTTGTCACAAGAGGACGCGGCGTGACCATTCACCGCACCGACTGTGTCAATGTCCTGAATCTGCCGGAACTGAGCGGCGCGCCTCATTGATGCTGAATGGCAGGCAGAGGACAACGGCGGCTCTATACCGTGGAGATCAGCGTTTACGCAAACAACCGTACCGGTCTTCTGGTGGATATCTCCAAGATCTTTACCGAGCGGAAGATCGACCTTTGCGGCGATGAACGTGGGAACGAGCAAAGCAGGGAACGGCTTCCATCGATGTGACGTTCGACGTGCACAACAACGAAGAGCTGAACAGCATCATCGAGAAGGTGCGCCAGGTGGAGAGCGTGATCGATATTCAGAGATCGAGAGGATAAAAGGAGAAAAGCGTATGATAAAGGTAAATTACACGGGCACTTGGAATGCTCTCGACAAACTGCTATGTTGTGGAAAATCCGGACAGCCAGAAGGTGCTGATCGTGGACCCGGGCGATTCGCCGTTGGAGATTGAACGCCAGATCGACGAGATCGACGGCGACCCGGAGGCCATTCTGCTGACCCATGGCCATTTCGACCATATGCTGGCAGCGGATGCGCTGCGGGAAAAATACCATATCCCGGTCTATGTCCATGAAAAAGAGCAGCACCTGCTGGGGGATCCAAAGGAAAATCTTTCCGGGCTCTGGAGCAAACCGTACACGATGCAGGCGGACAAACCGTAAAAGAGGGCGATGTGCTGCATCTCGCAGATTTTGAAATCCACGTTCTTGCGACACCGGGGCACACGGCAGGCGGTGTCTGCTACTATATTCCGGCAGAGAAAGCACTTTTTTCCGGTGATACGCTGTTCTGCGAGTCCTACGGAAGATACGACTTCCCGACATCCTCCGGCAGAGAGCTGATCGCGTCGGTCAAGCGCCTGTTAAAAGAGCTTCCCGAGGATGTGACCGTGTATCCGGGGCCACAACGATGAAACTACGATTGAACATGAAAAGAGGTACAATCCCCTTTGCTTAATATCAGCCTTTGTTTTAACAGAAAAAGATTTTGAATACGATGTGTATTCCCTGATCAAGGCATTCTATCCGGGCTGTGAGATTACCTCATGGTACGAAGAGGATGGGGGCGCTGGACGGGGAATTTGCATATTATGATACGATCACATACGAGGCGGATCAGATCTGTTTTTCGATTGCAGACGAGAAACATGAGACGCTCGCTTCGCAGTGTGAGGCGGTGGAATATGAAAAAGACCGCCATGAAACGAAAAATGTCCTGAAACGGATGGTATACCGCACGCTTTCCGAAGTGAGCGGCAAAGAACTTCCATGGGGCGATCTCACCGGCATCCGTCCGACGAAAATTCCGATGAAGATGCTTGAAGAGGGAAAAAAAATGTAGAGATTGCGAAATATATGCGCGAAACTTACTACACCAGCCCGGAAAAAGACGGCACTCGCGATCACGATTGCCAACCGGGACATTTTAAAGACGATCGACTACGAACACGGTTACAGCCTGTACATCGGCATCCCGTTCTGTCCGAGCATCTGCCTGTACTGTTCCTTCGGCTCTCATGTCTTAAGCCGCTGGGAGCATATATGGTAGATCCGTATCTCGATGCACTGATCAAAGAACTGATCTTTATCAGTGAGAACATGAAGGATTACACCCTTGATACGATCTACATCGGAGGCGGTACGCCGACCACGCTGAATGCGGCACAGATGGAGCGCCTGCTCGCGAAAGTGACAGAGCTCTTCCCGATGGAGCAGGTGCAGGAGTTCACCGTGGAGGCAGGACGGCCGGATACGATCAATGAGGAGGTCTTAAAAGCCATCCGCAAATTCCCGGTCACCCGTATTTCGATCAATCCACAGACCATGAACCAGGAAACGCTGGATCTGATCGGACGCCACCATACCGTGGAGGAGATCGAGGAGAAGTTTCGCATGGCGCGTTCCTTGGATTTGACAACATCAACATGGATCTGATCGTCGGTCTGCCGGGCGAGGACAAGGAAAAAGTGGCGCATACGTTGGAAAAAGTGGAAGCGCTGAATCCGATTCCCTGACCGTCCATTCCCTTTGTTAAAGCGTGCAACGAGACTCAACCTGTTCAAAGACAAATATCAGGAGATCTCGTTTGAAAACTCTGCCGAGATCATGAAAATGACGATGGACAGCGCACACCGCATGGAGATGGGACCGTATTACATGTACCGCCAGAAAAATATGGCGGGTAACTTTGAGAATGTCGGCTACTCCGCGAAGGAAAAGCAGGCATCTACAACATCCTCATTATGGAGGAAAAACAGTCCATTCTGGCCGCGGGAGCCGGAGCGTCCACGAAATTCGTGTTTGAACACGGAGAGCGCATTGAGCGGGTGGAGAACGTGAGAGGATCTGAAAAACTACGTGGAGCGTATCGATGAAATGATCGAGAAGTCAGCAGCTTTCCACATGCTGCGCTATACCCCCGCGACCGAGCAGCCTTAATGTCGTAGGTAGAAAATAACGTTCTTCATGGTTTAGTCCTCCTGCATAAAACGCGGTTGGGTGGCTCGATGCCGTGGGCCCATAATATGCAGCTCTCTTGCCTTGCAGCTGTAAACCAGCTGCTCTTCCGGGAGGTCGCCGCTCGGGCATCGGTGCGGAATACTGTGCACTTCCCAACGGATTCCATCGGAGCCGCTTCCGAAGTAGTGCCGCTCTTTCCATGGTGTAGATCATCGCGCCGCCCCTCCTCAGTGTACCTTAATCAGCGTCCCGCTGTTCAGGAAAAAACCATTCTTCGCCGTTTTAACGGTCGTCTTGCAGCCCTGCGCTTTAAGCAGCATCCGCATTTTGCCAGCTGCTTTTCGGTGCACTGCATCCAGAAGAATCCTGCGTAATTGAACCACTCTGTTGCTCTGGATGTTCACGGAACGGGCATTCTCAAAAATGCGGTTGAAGGCTGGGTACTGGTTTTCATGGTTTAGTCCTCCTGGTTTCGGCTTTCTGCTCAATTTCGAGCAGCTCGTTGTAAATTCTTTCGGCCTCGTCGCCGGTCAAGTTGAACTGTTCGATCAGGTCGGAAATCGCATCGACCGCCAACCGCCTTCGTACAGGAAGCCGCAGAATACTGTGTCATGTTCCTCCCGGCCACCGCAGCGAAGGTCATCGCGCCAGCTCATAATCGGCCTCTGTCATGTTCAGCATCATGGTTGTGTCCTCCTTCTCATGTGCCTGGAATACCAGGCACAGCCCCGCGGAAACGGTGAGCCGGATTGCGTGGTTCAGTTCCTTTTCGCTCATGCAAGCGGCAGGAATCTTGCTGACAAAGCCAATCGAGCAATA
>VOFG01004278.1_pt1 | contig 79221 bp, 92 predicted proteins | sample 5384171 | NCBI WGS metagenome assembly VOFG01 (sample SAMN12384726, study PRJNA508395) | human gut metagenome | isolation source: healthy gut F | host: Homo sapiens
GTATCTGCTCCAGCTGTAGTTCCAGACTCTTGATCTGATCCACCGCATCCTGTAAGCTGGTATAGCCGCCGTAAGCACCGGAATTCGTTGTCTCAGTCACAGAGTTGCCGGGAAGAATCCGGTTAAGTACCGGAACATCCTTTAAGATCGGTGTTACTACCGAGCTTCCGAAGCCGCCGATATCCAGCTTGATGATTACACAGATCACAGCAAGCCACAATGCCACGATCAGGATCGTGGCCCCGAAGGTCAAAAGGCTGTTCCCCTCATTCCCGTCCTCCAGTTCATCTTCCTGTTTGGCAATTTCCCTTGCCCGGCGCTTTGCTTCTTTTCGCTGGGCCTGCTGTTCTTTCTTTAAATTTTTTTTCTCTTCCACCAGCTGTTTTCTCTCGTTATCCGCTGCGTTTTCTTCCGGAGTTTTTTCTCTTGCCATACTAAACCTCATGCCTTTCCATCACCTGCCGGCTTTTCGCCCCGCATCCCCGTTCTAGCGGTTCTTCTGTCCGTAGGTGTAACTGGTCAGTTCATCAATTGCTTTACTTTCCGCATGGTTTTCTTCCTGCAGAAAAGCCTCAAATGCCTTCTCCCGCAGTGTCTCATGCATCTTTCTTTCCTTCATGGCCTCTGCCATCCGTTCTCTGGCAGCTTCCACATTTTCCTTTGCTTTTTCCACCCGGATTGCCTGCGTTGCCACAATGCTGTCCATTTTCAAAAGTGCTTCCTTGTTCTCTTCAATGGCCCGCAGATCCAGCTTTCCTTTTAACAGCCCCGCAGATTGCTCTTCATACTCTCTTCTGCGTTCTTTCAAGCGCTCCAGATGTTCTGTTTCCACATTCAGAGCCGCCTGCGCCGTTCCGAATTCCTGTTTCGCCTGTGTTTCCATTTTTTCTTTGATATTCAGGATGTTTTGCAGAGAATATCTGAATCTCGCCATTTATCTCACCCCTGATCTGCGAACAGCTCTTCCAGCATCTGTACGGTCTCTTCAAAGGTAAATTTTTCATCCGTACCCTGGCATAGGAAGCCGTTCACAGCATCGATTCTGGAGATTGCATAATCAATATTCGGGTTGCTGCCCTTTTTGTATGCACCGATATTGATCAGATCCTCCGCCTCATTATAGGTTGCCAGTACATTTTTCAGCTTGTTGGCTGCCTGTTTGTGTTCCCTGGTGGCGATCTGGCTCATGCATCGGGAAATGCTCTGCAAAATATCGATAGCCGGGTAATGGTTCTTATGTCCCAGCTTTCTGTCCAACATAATATGACCGTCCAGAATGCTTCGGGCGGTATCTGTAATGGGCTCGTTAAAATCATCGCCGTCTACCAGAACTGTATACAATCCGGTAATAGAGCCTACTGCGGCTCTTCCGGCTCTCTCTAACAGCTTCGGCATCTCCGAGTACACACTGGGAGGATATCCTCTGGTCACCGGCGGTTCTCCGCTGGCCAGTCCAATCTCCCGCTGGGCCATGGAAAAACGGGTCAGGGAGTCCATCATCAGCAGGACATCCTTGCCCTGATCTCTGAAATATTCCGCGATAGCGGTAGCTGTCTTGGCCGCCTTGTTACGCTCCAGAGCCGGCCGGTCGGAGGTTGCCACAACCACAACAGATCTGCGCATACCTTCTTCACCCAGATCTCTCTCAATAAATTCCCGTACCTCTCTGCCTCGCTCGCCGATCAGTGCTATGACATTGATATCCGCTTTGGTATTGCGGGCGAACATACCCATCAGGGTGGATTTGCCCACACCAGAGCCGGCAAAGATACCAATTCTCTGACCTTTTCCTACCGTGATCATGCCGTCTACCGCCTTGACTCCCAACGGCAGTACCTGATCGATAATAGTTCTGGACATAGGATCGGGAGGTGCTGCCTCTACCGGATAGGCGGCTCCATTGATCATTTCGCCGTCAATAGGCACGCCCAGTCCGTTCACCGTCTTGCCCAGCAGTTTGTCGTTTACCGTGACCTTCAGGGGATCTCCGGTATTTTCCACCACACATCCCAATCCGATACCATCTACGGAATCATAGGGCATAAGCAGTGTCTTCTTGTCACGGAAGCCTACCACTTCTGCCATGATGGGCCTTGCCCCTTCCGCATCCGGAAGGATCCGGCACAGATCCCCCAGTTTGGAATCCGGTCCGGCGGACTCTATGGTCAGACCTACCACATTGACCACTTTCCCCAGCTTACGGTAAAAGCTCTTTTCTGCCATTTTATTATATTTTTCAAAATCAATGTTCTTAATGACCATTTATCAGCCTTCGTAGGATAATAATTTTAGTTTCTGACGCAGTTCCGACAGTTGAGTCCCCAGTCCACAATCAAAAATGCCGCTTTCGGTCTCGATCATGCACTCACCTTTGCCCAGGGTCATGTCCTCAACGATCTCCACCGTACTGTTCGGTGCAGTTGCCCCTGCCATGATCTGCTTTTTCTGCATGCTGACATAGGGATAATCTTCTTTGGAAACATGTACGAGAAAGCTCCGGTTGTCCTCTGTTTTTCTCATGGTAGCAGAAATCAGATAGCAGAGCACTTCTCTGTAAGAATGCAGATCCACATCAAAAATATGCTCGTAAATACCCGTAATGGTATCTACGAACTGGGGCTCCAGTTCATCCATTCTCTTCTGATATTCCGCATCCAGTCCGGCAGCTTTTTTCTGATATTCCGCTGCTCTCTGGGCCTCTGCGCGTTCAGCCTCCGCTTTCGCTTCCTGCTGTCCCTGCCTTCTGGCCTGCTCCAGTGCGTCTGCTTTCTGTGCTTCTGCCTGTGCTCTGGCATCCGCCAGAATGCTCTCAGCCTTTGCTTTGGCATCCTCTATGATCTTCTGAGCCTCTGCTTCGGCTTCCTCTTTTAATTTCTGCAGGTCTTCTCCGGCCTTGATCACATTGCCGGAAGTCTGCGGATTTTCTTCGCCATCCCCGGTGTCCGTCACCAGTGCCTCTACTTTATCTGCCGCCAGTCCGGAGATAAATCCGGTTCCTTCGTCCTGCTGCATTTTGGCAGCCAGTTCCCGGATCCCTTTTCGCTACCAGATCGTTGGTATTGATCACCCGGGCATCTTCTTCCACAAGCTGTGTAAATCCCCGTTTTAAAAGATTACTAGACAACGATCTCGTCACCTCCACCTCTGGAAATGATGATCTCTCCGGAATCCTCCAGCTTACGGATAATATTGACGATCTTCTGCTGTGCTTCTTCTACATCCTTCATACGAACAGGACCCATGAATTCCATATCTTCCTTGATCATAACAACCAGACGTTTGGACAGGTTGTTGAAGATAGCATTCTGTACCTGCTCGTTGGCACCCTTCAGTGCCACTGCCAGATCGTTGTTGTCCACGTCACGCAGCACACGCTGAATTGCCTTGTCGTCCAGGAGCAATATGTCCTCGAAAACGAACATCTTTTTTCGGATCTCGTCTGCCAGTTCGGGCTCTTCGATCTCCAGAGTCTCCATGATATGTTTCTCGGTACCACGGTCTACAGTATTCAGGATATCCACCACTGCATCCACACCACCGATAATGGTGTAGTCCTGATTCACCAGACTTGCCAGCTTGGACTCCAGTACTTTTTCCACTTCCTTGATGACATCCGGACTGGTACGATCCATGACTGCAATACGTCTGGCTACCTCTGCCTGGCTGTCGGGTGGCAATGCGGAAATGATCAACGCCGCCTGGCTGGGTGACAGATAAGACAGAATCAGAGCAATGGTCTGCGGATGCTCGTCCTGAATGAAGTTGATCAGCTGGCTGGCATCCGTCTTACGCACAAACTCGAAGGGCTTTACCTGTAAAGATGCAGTCAGCTTGCCGATGACATCCATAGCCTTGTCGGAACCCAGTGCCTTTTCCAGCAGTTCCTTTGCGTAGTTGATACCACCCTCGGCAATATACTGCTGTGCCAGACACACTTCGTAAAATTCGTTGATCACTTCTTCTTTGACCTGAGGAGTCACACTTCTGGTATTGGCGATTTCCAGGGTCAGTTCTTCGATTTCTTCTTCTTTTAAGTGTTTAAAAATTCCGGCGGATCTCTCCGGTCCCAGAGAGATCAGGAGGATTGCAGCTTTCTGCAGTCCCGATATTCCACCTTCTGCTTTTGTCCTTGCCATAGTTACTCCGTTTCTTAGTTCCAGTCCTCGTTCAGCCAGTTACGCAACAATGCCGCTGCGGATTCCGGATTCTCATCTACGAATTTTTCAATCATCTTACGTGTCTCAGACTTAGATTCCACATCAATATCTTCCAGCTCTGCTTCAGGGGTAGACTGCAGCATATTCTCCACAGATACCTCTTCCTCCTGCTGTACCGCCTGTCTGGTACGCATGCTGTGCAATATCACAAATGCCAACAGTCCCAGGATCAACAGCAGCATAAGCACGCTCAACACATTCTGTGCCGTAACCGGGCTGCTTTCCTTATCGTAAAAAATAGGACTTTCGTAAGCAATAATCGTAATATTACTCTCATTGATACCGGTGGCATTGGCTACCAGGCTGTACATATCCTGATCAACTGTCATCTTGGTATCTGCGCTGTTCTGGGATTTGTATTCATCCCAGGTAGTGCCATCCAGAAGCCCCTGTCGTTTTACATCCTCATAATGAATTTCTTTATAAGTAATTGCTGCAATAGATATGGAGGAATTAGTGTAGTTGATTCCTCCTGCCGGTGTCACAGTATCCTTAATAGACTCATTCGGCAGATAATCCCGGCTGGTTTCGGAAGTAGAGGAAGAACTGTTGCTGCTGTCCGGAGATACATAGGTAGTATTTCCGCTCTCCCCGTTGGAAGTTGTCCCCGGTACACCGCCGCCGTCATTGGTATTCTCGCTCTCATAAGTCTCCTCATGGGAAAGCATACCTTCATCTCTGCCGGAGTTTGCATAATACTCTTTTACGGTCTCCTTATAATCAGAGAAATCCATGCTCAGGTGGCTGGTAACGGCCGCATCATTATACTGTTTTGTTCCCAGCAGTACCTTCTTGACCTGATTGGCGATCATGGATTCCGCCTGATTCTGCAGCTCCTGCATAGAATTAGCGATTCCTGCGGTAGAATAATCATCTCCACCTGCAAACAGCAGGTTGGAATCTGTATCCATAATAGTGATATTCGCCGTAGTATCGTTGCGCAGCCAGGTAGCCACACATTTTGCCAGTGCCGCAGCATTGGCGGAGGTAAAGGTGCCGTCCAGTTCCAGTTGGATGAAGGCAGACGCCTCTTCCTTCTGTGCTGCCAGAGTTCCGTTATCTTTCGGGAAACTCAGATGTACCTTGGCGGATTTTACTGCGCTCTGTGCTTCTATCGTCTGTGTTATGTATTTTTCCAGATAGGAATTGTAAAGTCTCTCTTTGTCAGTGGCGGTCGTAGACATACTACCGCCCAGATAATCATTCAAATCTAACGCATCCGGTACATATCCTGCGGAACCCAGTGCCAAGTTTGCCGCACTCTGTTGGCTGCTCTCTACATCGATCTTCAGTCCGTCATTGGATTCTTTATGTGCAATTCCCGCACTGTCCAGAGTATCTATGATCTCCGAAGCCTGTGATGTTGTCTCACAGGTGATCAGCCGTACATACTGGGGCTTACTCATAACGTACATGATGATTGCAAATGCAAATATCACAACCGCCGCCGCTCCAACGATGATGCTCTTCTGCCTGGTGGTGAATTTGTTCCACCATTCCAGTATTTTTGCAGGTATTTCTTTTAATTTGTCTGCCATTGCAGCTCTCTCCTCTTACGTCAAGAATAAAAATACTTCTTTAGATCTGGATCTGCATCAGTTCCTTGTATGCTTCCATCACCTTATCGCGGATGGCTACGGTATACTGCAATGCAGTCGAAGCCTTATCCATAGCAATAGTAAGGTCGTGGGTGTTGTCGGTCTCACCCAATGCAAATCGTATCTTCTCATTCTCGGCATCCGAGAGATAACTGTTGGTGATCTTCACATTGTCGATTGCTGTATTCAGAAAAGTTTCGAACATAGTGCCTTCTGCCTTTTTCTCCTTCTCCGCCAGCATTCCGGTCAGAGAAGTGGGAGATACTGTGGCAGTACCGTTTACACTGTTCAAAGCTGTAATTGCTGAAATATCCATTTTAATAAACCATGTCCTTCCTCACATATATTCCGGCGCCGCTATCCGGAGCCCGGTAATAAAGACCCGTCAGCTTACTGACCGATCTCCAGTCCTTTTAATGCCATGGACTTGCTGGCGCCAAATGCCGTGGATTTGGCTTCATAGGATCTGCTGGCATCGATCAGATCCGTCATTTCCTGAACAATATTTACATTCGGATATGTCACATAGCCGTTCTCATCCGCATCGGGATGGGAAGGATCGTATACCATATTCATCTCCGTAGTAGTATCTTCAAAGATCTGGCTTACCTTCACGCCGCTGCCGGTATAACTGCTACTCACATTGTGCAGCACCTGACTGAAAGTCTGCTGCTGCCCCTTCTGCTGGAAAGTAACGATCTTGCGGCGATAGGGGGTGCCATCCTCGGTTCTTGTAGTATTGGCATTGGCAACGTTTTCGGAGATCACGTCCATACGCAGTCTCTGGGCGGTAAGTCCCGATGCCGTAACATCAAATGCTGAAAACATACTCATACGCTAATTCCTCACTTCATCACTGTCTTTAAATTAGTAAATTCCTGATTAATGCTGCTGATCAGTCCCTGGTATTTCAGCTGGTTCTCCGCCAGCATTACATTTTCATTTTCAATATCCACGTTATTGCCATCCAGGCGATAGGAATAATTGGCATAGTCCAAGTAAGCCCTGCCCCGCAGTCGGCTCAGATCCACATTGGCCACCTTATCATCCATGGACTCATATCTGTTATTGCCAAGAGCCTGCTGCAATACCGATTCGAAAGCCACATCCTGCCTCTTGTAGCCCGGAGTATCCACATTGGCGATATTATTGGAAATGGCTTCGTTCCGCTGCCAGGCTGCGTCCGCTGCCCGGTCCAGAACATTGATATAATCAAATGCGTTTGTCTGTATCATATTACCTCACATTCCGCGGTCTTCTGACAAGAGCACCCAAAAACCGCTTTCTACCATATACCCATTTTATTTTATTATAAAGTATTTCGACAAAAACACAATAGTAAAATAAACTCACTCAGAATAAATATAAAGAAAAGAGACTATTTTTCGCAATAGTCTCTTCTTCCTAAATTTTTCTTATTCTTGCAAATTCTTACATTTTTCATTTAATTTCTGCCGTTCTGACGCTTCAGTTCCTCGATCTCATCGAATACGGCATCATTCAAAACTTTAATATAGGTTCCTTTCATACCGGAGGAACGGGATTCAATCACACCGGCACTTTCGAACTTCCGCAGGGCATTGACGATCACAGATCTGGTGATACCGACTCTGTCAGCGATCTTGCTGGCAACCAGGATTCCCTCCATGCCGTTCAGTTCGTCGAAAATATGGGTGATGGCTTCCATCTCTGAGAAAGAAAGAGTGCTGACTGCAGATTTTACGACAGCCACCTTACGGCTCTCCTCCGCACTCTCTTCATTCACAGCCCGCAACATTTCCAGTCCCACCACTGTGGTACCATATTCGCAAAGGATAATATCATCAATATCATACTGTTCATTGCATTTGTAAATGAAGAGGGTTCCCAAACGCTCTCCGGCAATCTCGATCGGAGTGATGATCGCCTGAAATTTTCTCGTATCGGTATTTTCAAAGCCAAGAGTCTCCAGGTTGACGTTCTCTTTCGTGGATAATACGCCCAGCAGTCTCTCGTTTAACATCGGATCAATAAATCCACCGATATTGTCATCCAGCAGTTCTGTGATCGGCTCAATTCCGTCGGATTTTCCTACGCCGAGGACCTTTCCTTTCCGGCTGATCACCAGTACATTGGAATTCAGAATTTCCCGCATCACCTTACAGATGTCGCTGAATACCACTTTGCTGGAGTTATTGTTGTGTAATAATTTCCCGATTTTACGTGTTTTGTCCAACAGTTGTACGCTACTCATCTATTTCCCTCCGTCTACACATACTAAGAAACTACCAGATGTTATGCACATTGTAGCACATGTAATTTCAGATTACAATGAAAATAGCGTTAATTTATGAGAAAATTCTGACAGTATATAAAACTACTTCTCTTCCGTCGGTTTATTTTTCACATAGCCGCACTGTTCGTCCATGCAGACCAGTTTGTTGCCTTTTTCCAGCAGCAGCTTGCCACAGCGGGGACACTTCTCTCCCGAAGGCTTCTGCCATACCATGAAATCACACTCCGGATTATCGATACAGCCATAATATTTTCTGCCTTTTTTGGTCTTTTTCATGACAATATCCTTGCCGCACTTGGGGCAGGCTACACCGATCTTTTCAAAATAAGGCTTGGTATTACGGCATTCCGGGAATCCAGGACATGCCAGGAATCTGCCGTGGGGTCCGTATTTGATCACCATTCGTCTGCCGCACAGTTCACAGACCTCATCGGATTCCTCATCCGCAATGGTCACCTCTGCCAGGTCCTTCTCCGCCTTTTTTACTGCTTCATCCAGATCAGGATAGAAATTGGACACGATGGTCTTCCATTTTACCGTGCCTTCTTCCACACCATCCAGCAGAGCTTCCATGTTGGCCGTGAAATTCACATCCACGATGGAGGGGAATGCTTCCTTCATCATATTGTTGACCACTTCCCCCAGTTCCGTAACGTAGAGATTGCGGTTCTCCTTGGCAATATATCTCCTGGCAAGGATGGTGGTAATGGTAGGTGCATAGGTACTGGGACGTCCGATGCCCAGTTCTTCCATGGCACGCACCAGACTGGCTTCGGTGTAATGTGCAGGGGGCTGGGTAAAATGCTGTTTCGGATCAAAGCTCTGGAATTCCAGCACGCTGTTCTCGTCCAGATTACCGCCGAGCACATTTTCTTCTTCCTTATCATCTTCCTGGGTGTAGACGCTCATGAATCCATCGAAACGCATTCTGGAAGCTGCCAGAGTAAAAATCTGGTCCTTTGCCTGAATCTTCACAGAAGTGGTATCATACTGTGCAGCACTCATGCGGCTTGCCACAAATCGTTTCCAAATCAGCTGATACAGACGGAACAGATCCCTGGGAAGCTGCTCCTTGATAGCAATAGGCATCCGGTTCAGATCCGTGGGACGGATAGCTTCGTGGGCATCCTGAATCTTCTGGCTGTTCTTCTTCTCCGTTGCTGCAGCGGTCTTGTATTTTTCACCGTAATGAACATCAATAAATTCCGCTGCCTGTGTCTCCGCCTCTTCGGATACACGGGTAGAATCGGTACGCAGGTAGGTGATCAGACCAACAGTGCCCTCTCCCTTGATATCCACACCTTCATATAACTGCTGTGCCAGACGCATAGTCTTCTGGGTAGAGAAATTTAATACCTTGCTGGCTTCCTGCTGCAATGTGGAAGTCGTAAAGGGAAGCGGCGCTTTTTTCACACGTTCGCCGTGACGCACTTCTTTTACTTCGAATTTTGCGCCATTCAGGGAATCCATAATGCTGTCTGCCTGTTCCTTGCTGGTAATTCCCTGTTTTTTTTCGGTGGTACCGTAATATTTTGCACAAATAGGCTTCTTCTCGCCTTTTACTTTCAGATTCACATCCAGAGACCAATACTCTTCCGGAATAAATGCGTTGATCTCGTCCTCTCTGTCACAGATGATACGGAGTGCCACAGACTGTACACGGCCGGCACTTAAGCCTCTCTTGATCTTTGCCCACAGAAGTGGGGAGATCCGATAGCCCACCATACGGTCCAGCATACGCCTTGCCTGCTGGGCATCCACCAGATTCATATCGATCTCTCTGGCGTTTTTCAGAGATTCCTTTACCGCATTCTTGGTGATCTCATTGAAGGTAATACGATATACTTTTTTGCTTTCCAGTTTCAAGGCATAATACAGATGCCAGGAAATAGCTTCTCCTTCACGGTCCGGGTCGGTTGCGAGATAAATCTTATCTGCCTTTTTTACTTCTTTGCGCAAAGAAGCAAGAAGGTCTCCCTTTCCGCGGATGGTAATATATTTCGGTTCATAATCATGTTCCGGATCAAATCCCAGCTGACTCTTGGGCAGGTCCCTCACATGCCCCTGGCTGGCCATAACTTCATAATTTGCTCCCAAAAACTTTTTGATTGTCTTCACCTTGGCCGGTGACTCTACAATTACTAAATATTTTGCCATATGCACTCCCATCTATCCGTCTGTCTACGGACCTACGGCATCCGGTTCCCGCCTCTTTGCCGTATTTTCCCCTGCTTTGAGTAATCGTGAACCACTATACAACAAAAAAATGGGAATGGCAAGAAGATTTTTCATTTGCCCAGCCCCAGACAGTATAAAAAAAGAGCCAAAAAGCAATTTTCTATGCTTTCCGACACTTTTCAGGGTTGGGCTATTCTATTAAAGAATAAGCAGCTGATAGGGGAATCGAACCCCTGTTTTCGCCGTGAGAGGGCGACGTCTTAACCGCTTGACCAATCAGCCATAGGTTGCACTTACGAACCTTGTTCAGTATAATACATTCTTTTGAAAATTGCAAGTATTTTTTGAAAAATTTCTACAATTTTCAATAAGCAGCTGATAGGGGAATCGAACCCCTGTTTTCGCCGTGAGAGGGCGACGTCTTAACCGCTTGACCAATCAGCCACAAAAACAGTACTTGCATAGTATAATCGAGTTGTCGAAAAAATGCAAGCACTTTTTTTAAAAATTTTTAGACCAGCTCAGCCCACGGCCATTCGCAAAAGCGGCTGGCCGGACTACAGCTCGGCCCACGGCCAATTCATAAAAGCGGCTGGCCGGACTACAGCTCGGCCCACGGCCATTCGCAAAAGCGGCTGCTGCGCAGTCGACGCCGCTTGCGCGGCTCATCTTTTGCTTCATGGATTGGGCGCTCCGCTCATGGGCTAGCCAAAACGGTGCTTTGTGTGCAAGCACCCACGCCCCCGTTTCGGCTGTCCCATGGCTGAGCTGTTACACCAGGTCAAATATACTGATCTGATTGGACTCCGGGAGGTCTCCCAATAATCCCAGGGAATCCATCAGGTCGATGATGGTCTTGGAGACTTTGGTTCTCTGGCGGAAATCATCTTTAGACAGGAAGGGGCCGTCTTTTGCCGCTTCCACGATGGCATCCGCCGCCTTCTCTCCCAGTCCGTCGATACTGTTTAAGGAAGGCATTAATTTGCCATCCACGATCTGGAAGGATCTGGACTGGGCTCTAAAGATATCAATTGGTTCGAATTCAAAGCCTCGTGCATACATTTCCTGCACGATACGCATATCACCCATGGCATCCTTCTCCTTATTGGAAAGCGTATCCTGTCGCTTTTTGTAATCCACCATAACGCTCTCTAAATGCTTCTGTCCCTGACACATAATTTCATAAGAAAATGCCTTGGCACGAATACTGAAAAACGCTCCGTAATAGGCTAACGGATAATGGATCTTACAATATGCAATACGCCATGCCATCATAACGTATGCCGCCGCATGGGCCTTCGGGAACATGTACTCGATCTTCTGACAGGATTCAATATACCACTGGGGTACATTGTGGGCCAGCATGTCTTCTTTCCACTCTTCCCACATGGCGCATCTGCCCTTCGCCACCATGCCTTTACGCACGGCCTCCATGATCTTGAAGGACTTCTCCGATTCCACACCCATCTGGATCAGATACAGCATGATATCGTCACGGGTACAGATGGCGGTGGAAATCGTTGCCACGCCGCTCATGATCAGATCCTGTGCATTTCCCAGCCATACGTTGGTACCGTGGGACAGGCCGGAAATACGCACCAGATCGGAAAATGCCTTGGGCTTGGCATCGATAACCATCTGCATGGCGAAATCGGTACCAAACTCCGGGATACCCAATGCCCCCAGCTTTGTTCCGCCGATCTGCTCCGGAGTAATGCCCAGCGCATCCGTATTCTGGAACAGACTCATGACATCCTGTCCGTCTAAGGGAATCGTCAGAGGATCTCTCCCTGTCAGGTCCTGAAGCATACGGATCATGGTAGGATCATCGTGTCCCAGAATATCCAGCTTCAACAGGTTATGGTCAATGGAATGGTAATCAAAGTGTGTGGTTATGGTATCCGTAGTCATATCATTTGCGGGATGTTGCACCGGGGTGAAGGAGTTGATATCCTGTCCTAAGGGCAGTACGACGATTCCGCCGGGATGCTGACCGGTACTGCGTCGTACTCCGGTACATCCGGAAGCAATACGGTCAATCTCACTGGTCCGCTTGTGAATGCCACGTTCTTCAAAATAATTCTTCACGTAACCGAAGGCCGTCTTATCTGCCAGGGTTGCAATGGTTCCGGCACGGAAGGTCTGTCCCGCGCCGAAGATAACCTCAGTATATTTATGAGCCTTGGACTGGTACTCACCGGAAAAGTTCAGGTCGATATCCGGCTCTTTGTCTCCCTTGAATCCCAGGAAAGTCTCGAAAGGAATATCAAATCCGTCCTTGTGAAGCTTTTCTCCGCACACCGGACATACCTTGTCCGGCATATCGATTCCCGCCTTACCGGCATAGGCCTTAACCTCATCACTGTCAAAGTCCACATAATGGCATTTGCTGCAATAATAATGGGGGCTCAAGGGGTTAACCTCCGTGATTCCCGCCATGGTCGCCACAAAGGAGCTTCCCACGGATCCACGGGAGCCTACCAGGTATCCATCCTCCACCGACTTCCATACCAGCTTCTGCGCAATGATGTACATTACGGCAAATCCGTTCTTGATAATGGAGTTCAATTCCTTCTCCAGTCTTGCCTCTACGATCTGAGGCAGATCTGGTCCGTAAATTTCATGGGCTCTGTTATAACAGATCTCCGTCAGTGTCTTATCACTGTCGGGAATGACCGGAGGACATTTGTCCGGGCGCACCGGTGCAATAGTCTCGATCATGTCTGCAATCATATTGGTATTGGTAATAACGATTTCTTCCGCCTTATCACCTCCCAGATAAGAGAATTCTTCCAGCATCTCTTCCGTGGTATGTAAATACAATGGTGCCTGATCATCCGCATCATCGAATCCTCGTCCCGCCATGATGATACGGCGGTAGACCTCATCCTCTGGATCAGGAAATGCACATCACAGGTAGCCACTACCGGCTTGTGGAACTGTTCTCCCAGGGACACGATCTTCCGGTTGATATTCTGAATATCCTCAATGGAATTTACATTCCTCACACGTTCCGAAGCGATCATGAATTTGTTGTTGCCACAGGGCTGGATCTCCAGATAGTCATAGAATTTCACCAGTCTGGCAATCTGGGCATCCGACTGTCCGTCCAACAGTGCCCGGTACAGTTCTCCCGCCTCGCAGGCACTTCCCAGTATCAGTCCTTCTCTGTACTTCATCACCAGACTCTTGGGAATCCGGGGATGTTTGTTAAAATAGGTCAGATGCGACTGGGACACCAGACGATACAGGTTGATACGCCCCAGATCATTTTTCGCCAGAATAATGGCATGGTAAGAGGGCATCTTCTTCACGGCATCCACACTGGAAGCTCCCAGTGCATTGACTTCCGTCAGATTATGAATATCCTGCTCTTCCAGCATTTTAATAAATTTCACGAAAATATGGGCCGTGCACTCCGCATCATCCACGGCTCTGTGATGATTCTCCAGGGAAATCCCCAGGGTCTTGGCCACCGCATCCAGCGTATGCTTCGACTGGTTCTTCAAAAGTACTCTGGAAATGCCCACGGTATCCACATAGGTAAACTCCTGCGGATAGCCCAGTCTTCTGCAATTCTCCATAATGAAACTCATATCAAAACTGGCATTGTGAGCCACCATGATACAGCCTTCACAGAACTGCAGAAACTGCGGCAGGATCACGTCGATCTGAGGGGAATCCATGACATCCTCATCCCGGATACTGGTCAGCTTTTCGATCTCGAAGGGAATGGGCACATCCGGATTGACAAAGGTGGAAAAACGATCCACGATCTCTCCACCGGATACCTTTACCGCACCGATCTCGATAATGCGGTTGTTGACCGGGGAAAATCCCGTGGTCTCGATATCGAATACCACATAATCCTCATGCAGACTCTGTCCCTTATCATTCGTCACTATCTCTTTCAGATCATCCACCAGATAGGCTTCCACACCGTAAATGATCTTGAAGAAATCCTGCTTGTCCGGATTCTCGTCTCCGGCTTCTTTCCGCTTGCCTTTTTCCGCTTTCCACAGGTCATCCCAGACATGGTTTGCATCGGTAAAACTCTGTACCACACCGTGATCCGTGATGGCAATGGCCCGATGTCCCCATTTGTAGGCCCGCTTTACAATGTCCTTGGCCTCGGAGACACCGTCCATATCACTCATCTTTGTATGACAGTGCAGCTCCACACGCTTTCTGGCGGAGGTATCCATTCTCGTATTGGTAAAATCAGGGATCTTCTTGATTCCCGCAATGGAACCGATGGCCAGCTCGTGATCGAACTTATCCATCATACAGATTCCCTTGACCTTTAAGAAAGCTCCCGGCTTGATGTCCCCGGTCACTTCCTTCACCTGCTCGGTACGCACGAACATCTTGATGGTCATGGTATCAGTAAAATCAGAGATATTGAAAATAATAATCGTCTTCTCGTTCTTGATGTCACGGGTATCCACGGACAGTACCTTACCGCGGATGACCACCTCACCCATCTCTCCGATGAGTTCCTCAATCTTCATGGCCTCTTCTTCGAAATCACGCCCGTAGATGACATCCGGATTGTCTGATCTCTTCAACGCACCTTTTTCAAAGTTACCACCCTTACGAAACTCGCCCTTTTTGAATTCTCCACGCTTGAATTCACCGCGGCTGCCACCCTGAAAGCTCTTGGTCACGCCACCGGCATTCTCGGTCTTCGGCTTTTGTGCGGTCTCTGCAGCCTTGCCGGTTTCCGGATCCTGTGCTGTACTTTGCCCGCTTCCTTCCGCCGATGCAGTCTGCTCTCCTTCTTCTCTTCTGCCTTTCGTACGACTGTAAATGGCATCCACCTTCAGACGGATCTTTGCTTCCTCTTCCTCCTGGAAACGCCCGGTCTCTTTTTCCACATAAGCCGTATGGATCTTCACGGAGAATCCACAACGTTCCACCAGGATCTTCTCCAGAATCTGCAGGATCTCCCCTTCCATACTGTGATTTAATACCGTATCTTCCAGCGTTAAAAGCATTTCATTTTCCGAAGGATACTCGATTTTCGCCGTCTTCAGGGCATTATACTGGATATGGCTGTACTCCCGGAATTCCTCCAGAATACTTTCCTTATAAATATCCATCAGCTTTTCCGGATTGTACTGGGAAGACAATTCGAACTTTTCGTATATTTTCACTGTCAGGTTGGCCTGAGGGAACAGCTGCTTCTTGATCTCCTGTTCCGTGGTCCAGATGTCCGCTTTCTGGATCAGGCGGGTACTTTTTAAGTACACCCGAAGAAAGTCTCTGCGTTTTGTCGCCGAGACTCTCTCCACTTCTGTCTGCCCCATCAGGTCACGAATGTCCGTATTCAACTGTAACGAAGGAAACACTTCAAAAAACGGTTTACTCATTTATTTTAACTCCAATGATCCAATTCCTCTTTCAAGGCGGGGAGCAGCTGATCCTCCGGAAGCTTTTTTACGATCTCGCCATGCTTGATCAGCAGACCTTCTCCGATACCGCCCGCAACTCCCAGATCCGCTTCTTTTGCTTCTCCGGGGCCGTTTACCACGCAGCCCATGACAGCCACTTTGATATCCAGCGGGTAATCCTCTACCATTTTCTCCACTTTAGTGGCCAGATCGATCAGATTGATCTGGGTTCTTCCACAGGTGGGACAGGATACGACCTCAATGCCGCCCTTGCGCAATCCTAATGTACGCAGGATCAGCTTTGCGGATTTGATCTCCTCTACGGGATCTCCTGTCAGGGATACCCGGATGGTGTCACCGATGCCCTGGCTTAAGATCAGGGACAGACCGATGGCTGACTTGATATTACCGCTGTTCACAGTACCGGATTCGGTAATGCCCACATGCAGAGGGTACACCGTACGGCCTGCCAGCAGTTCATGGGCTTTCACGCACATCAGCACATCCGAAGATTTGATACTGATGACCAGATTGTCATATCCCAGATCTTCGATCATGTGTACCTTGTCCAGTGCGCTCTCCACAATACCTTCCGCAGTCACTCCACCGTATTTTTCCACCAGCGGCTTCTCCAGGGAACCGCTGTTCACTCCCACACGGATCGGGATATTCCTCTCTTTTGCTGCATCTACCACAGCCTTTACCCGCTCCGGATTTCCGATATTCCCAGGATTGATGCGGATCTTGTCGGCACCGTTCTCAATGGCTGCCAGTGCCATACGGTAGTCAAAATGGATATCCGCTACTAAAGGAATGTGGATCTGCTTCTTGATCTCCCGGATAGCTGCTGCCGCCTCCAGCGTCGGTACTGTGCAGCGGATGATCTCACAGCCTGCCCTCTCCAGACGCAGGATCTGCTCTACGGTTGCCTTCACATCCTCGGTCTTCGTATTGGTCATGGACTGGATGGCGATAGGATTGCCGCCGCCGATCTTCCGGTCTCCGATCTGTATTACTTTGGTATGCATTCTGTAAGTATCTTTATCGTTCATAAGGGCACCTGACCTTTCTCGTCATTCTCATATGTCTATTACTATACCCCTTTTCAGAAAGCCTTGTCAATTCGCAGAAGTGCTGAAATGTCCCGGACTGTTCTGTCTGGCATATCCCAGAAGTTCCAGTTCCATCAGCGCCCGGTTCAGTGCGGAAATGTCCGTATATTCTCCCTTCTCCCAAAGTTCCTGCAACAGCGTCTCCGATGTCTTTGGCACAGGTTCCAGACATTCCAAGATCTTTTGCAGGGATTCTTTGGGCAATTTTACTTTTGCCGTATTTCTGCCGGTTTCCCTATTATTTTTCCGCCTGTTCTTTCCTCCGGAGCCATCTGCGGAAAGTCCCTGTTTTTCCTCCCAGCTCCGCAAAAAATCCTCTGCAAAACTCTCCGGAGATAAAAACACTCCCGCTCCCTGCGTCAGCAGATGATTGCAGCCGTCACTGAGCCTGTCCGTAAGCCTGCCCGGCACCACATAGACGTCCCTGCCCTGTTCCAGTGCCATATCCACCGTGATCAACGTCCCGCTCTTCTGTCTGGCCTCAATGACGATCAGAGCATCCGACAGTCCGCTGACAATACGGTTTCTTGGTGGAAAATACTGGGGCAGCGGCTTTGTTCCCGGCGCATAGGTGGAGAGCAATCCCCCTTTTTCCAACAGTTCTTCATACAATCTTCGATTCTGTGCGGGATAACAGATATCCACTCCGCATCCCAGCACACCATAGGAAGTTCCTCCCGCAGATAACGCTGCCTGCTGGCTGATCCCGTCAATCCCCCGGGCCATTCCGCTGATGACCTGTATTCCCGCTCTTCCCAGATACTGTCCCAGTTCCTCGGCCACATATCTGCCGTATTCCGAACACTCTCTGGCACCGATGACCGCCACCGCCGGTTCGTTCTCATCCGGCAGTTTTCCCCGGTAAAAAATGCCGTAAGGCGGATCCGGAATTTCTGCCAGTTTCCCGGGAAATCCTTTCTCCTCCCGCAAAAGAAAGTGGATCTGTTGTTCCGAAAGCTGTCCATATTCCCGTTCCCACTCTCCGCTTTTCTTCTGCCGTTCCAAGGCTTCCGCCGCAGAATTGCCCACGCACTCCCTCCATTCCTCTGCCTCCGCCTCATATACCGCCCGGGGTGACCCGAAGCGTGCAAGCAGCCGTTCTGCCCGCACGCCCCCCGATTGTATAGGTGCTGCACAAAAAATATGCATATTTTCTCTCTTCCTCCGCCATAAACATACCTGTCCCTTTCCCTGTTTTCACACAGCCCGCACGTTTTCCGTTATTTTCGTACCGGTCCCTTTTTCTTGCCGGACACTTAATGTACCCGGTTCCGGCACACAATTAATTCCAATACGTCTCCGAAGGTCGATAACACGCCGCCTCCAGCAAATGTTCCCCCGTGATCTCTTCCCGGTCCTCCAAATCAGCTATGGTTCGGGCCGTTTTGAGAATCCGGTGATAAACTCTGGCACTGAGCTGCAGCGTACGATACAGCTGTTCCATGACTTTCTGACCCTCCTCTCCCAACGGGCAATATTCTTCCACCTGTGCAGACCGGATGTCCCCATTGAAACGGCAATCCGTTCCTGCAAAACGCTCCGCCTGCCGTTCTCTTGCATGCCGGATCTGCCGCTTCATATCTTCACTGCTTTTTTCCGTTTTCGTTTTCTGCAGATGCAGAATATCCACGGATGCAGTTCCACACACAGATCAATCCGGTCTAAAATCGGTCCCGATATCTTTCCCAGATATTTCTCGATCTGGGGCTGGGTACAGCGGCATTTATTCCGGTCCGGATAATACCCGCAGGGACAGGGATTCATAGCCGCCACCAGAATAAAGTCCGACGGATAAGTGACCATCCCGGCACTTCTGGCGATCTGCACTTTACGCTCCTCCATAGGCTGTCGCATGCCATCCAGCACGTTTTTCCGGAATTCCGGAAGCTCGTCCAGAAACAGTACACCCCGATGGGCCAGCGATACCATCCCAGGTCTTGGGATGCCGCTTCCTCCGCCGATCAGTGCTGCCTGTGTCACAGTATGGTGTGGTGCATAAAAAGGCCTCCTTGTGATCAATGCCTGTCCCGGCGGCAGAAGTCCCGCCACACTGAAGATTCCTGTCACCTCCAGACTTTCTTTCAGTGTCAGAGGCGGCAGGATTCCGGGGATTCGCCCGGCGACCATGGATTTTCCCACCCCGGGCGGCCCTATCATCAACAGATTGTGGAATCCCGCCGCAGCGATCTCGGCACCCCGTTTAGCATTCTCCTGTCCCGCCACTTCCCGGAAATCTCCCGTATCCTGTCCGGTTCCTTCCCTTAGCAAGTCCTCCGCCCGGATCCTCGGCTGATACACTTTTTCAGTTTCCAGCTCCGGATGGTTCAGTGCCGCCAGCAGATCGTTCAGACAGTTCACACCCCAGACCGTGATCCCCGGTATCACCGCAGCCTCCATGGCATTTTCTCCGGGCACCACCACCCTTCGGATACCGCTTTTTGCCGCCTCCTGAACAATGGGAAGTACACCCTTCACCTTCTTGATCTCCCCATTCAGGCCCAGTTCTCCCAAAAACAATGTATCCTGCAGCGCTTTCTCCGGTACCAGTTCCATATCCCGCAAAAGTCCCACAGCTATAGGCAGATCAAAGGCGGTACCATCTTTACGTCGACCTGCCGGAGCCAGATTTACTGTGATATGTGCCGGTGGGATCTGGAAACCGGAATTTTTCATGGCCACACTAACCCTCTCCCGGGATTCCTTCACCTCACTCCCCAGCGACCCCACCAGCTGAAACGATGGTAGTCCCCCTGCCAGATCCACTTCCACGCGGACCAGATATGCCTGCAGACCATAGACTGCAGCCGAACAAACTGTAGTAAACATAAAATACCTCCTTTAAAATGTTTTATTTATTATGGAAATAACAGTGAAACAAAACAGAAACAGATAAAACGAATGAATCTGACAAAAATAATCAGACTTAACAAAACAATTCATACAATGGGTGATCATAAGAGCCCGCAAAAGGGCAGTGAAACTACCGGAATCTTCTTAGAATTAATATCAGAAATTTTAAATGAAAACGTCTTTTGGTGAAAAATCCTCCGGAACCTCACTACAGATTCACAAAACCGTACGCTTTCCGCTGCGTCGTCTGGTCTGCTCCTATATAGCCGGTTCCGGATCATTCCTTTAAATTTTATTTTCCATGCTGTCGGGATCCTGAGCGAACTGGATCGCATGTTCCCTGTCGATCTTGCCTTCAAAATACAACTGAACAATAGCCTCATCCATGGTGATCATACCCTGTTTCCGGTTGGTCTGCATGACGCTGGCCAGCTGGTGGGATTTGCCCTCACGGATCAGGTTGCGGACCGCATGATTGGCATGCATGACCTCAAAAGCTGCCACACGGTGCTTGCCGTCCGCTGTCGGGATCAGCTGCTGGGATATGACTGCTTCCAGTGTGTTGGACAGCTGGACACGGATCTGTTGCTGCTGATGTGGTGGGAAGACATCGATCACACGGTCTACGGTGCTGGCTGCACCGATCGTATGCAGGGTGGACAATACCAGATGTCCGGTCTCCGCTGCCGTAATAGCTACACTGATGGTCTCGAAGTCACGCATCTCTCCGACCAGAATGACATCGGGATCTTCACGGAGTGCCGCTCTTAAAGCATTGGCATAATTATTGGAATCTATGCCGATCTCACGCTGGTTGACCATGGACATCTTATGCTGATGCAGATACTCGATAGGGTCCTCCAGAGTGATGACATGGGCATCTCTGTTGTTGTTGATCTTGTCGATGATGGCGGCAAGCGTCGTGGATTTACCGCTTCCGGTAGGTCCGGTGACCAGTACCAGACCACGTTTGCGCTGATATAGTTCCACCACGGATTCCGGTACACCCAGCTCTTCCGGAGAAGGCACCACGGTTCCTACCAGTCGAAACGCCAGAGCCACGGAACCTCTCTGCTTGTAGGCATTGACACGGTAACGTCCGCAGTTGGGAATAGAGAAAGACATATCGTATTCTCCCCGTTCCTCAAAACGTTCTCTCTGCACTTCCGTCATGATATTGACTAGTACTTCCAGCGTGTCTGCCGGAAGCATCCTGGGATAATCCATGGTGATCAGATTGCCGTTTACACGCATTTTGGGTGGGATACCTACCGTCAGATGTACATCACTTGCTCCCGCTTCCTTGGCGGCTCTGAGTATTTCTTCGATTGTTGGCATAATTGCTCCTCACTATTTATTGAATATGTACCGGTTGTCCATGGTCTTCATGACATCCACGATCTGGATGTCCTCATTCCCGGGAAGGGACAGATCCAGGATACTGTTATCCCGGAAGCTTACCACTGTCGGCCGCAGTACACTTTCTTCATTTTCATTCAATACCAGTGCTTTCTCTCCCGTACTGAGTTCCACGCTGGCACCGGGCGGAAGGATATTGATGGAACGGATCAATGCCCGTACCGTCTCCGGATCATATACCTCCGGGTGCTCCAGAAGTTCCTGAAGAGCCTTCACCTCAGACTGTGCCGTTCCCTGTAATGTCATGGCCGTGATCTCATCATAACGGTTCGCCACCAGCAATACATTGGCTCCGGCCAGCATTTTATACCTGCTCTTCTCTCCGTCTTCCGGGAACAGGTTCAGCTGTTTTCTGGCTGCCTGCTGGCAGATCCTGCGGATGCCGGATCCGTCGGTGGCAAAAGCCTCCTCGATGATACCGTAGGCCTCTTCCTGCGTCTCGCAGTTCCGCAGCATATCCTCTCTGGTATAAGGTGCCCCTGTAATACACATCATCATGTTTTTTCACTTTTCCCATATCGTGAAGGATGGCAGCACATACGGTATGATACTGTTCTTCCCGTCTGATATTCATCACATGGGTAATCATGGCACAGAGTATTGCCACGTTCAGGGAATGTCTGGAGAAATAATCCTCCCGGCTTCTCAGATTCTGGTAGAAATTGATTTTCTCATCCAAGTGTCCGTAATTGCGGATGACCATATCTGCGATGGACTGGGTACGGTTCTGCTTTCTGGTCTTCAGGATACGATCCTGTTCCTCTTCGATGGCACTGACCGCCTGAATCTGAAACCGTTCGAACTCCAGGTCCTCCTGAGTCAGGGGTGGAAGCGGTTCTGCCGGTTCCAGTACATAGACACCGATCAATCCGAAATTACGAATACTTTCTATTGCCTGTAATGACAAAAGGGAATTTCTGTCAAACAAAAGAATACTCTTCTTATTATAAACAGGTCTTGCCAGACGCATTCCCGTCTTCAAGTCTTCCGTTCTTACAAAATGCATCCCTGTCCCCCCCTTATCTTTAGTCACTTATAGAAATAAATATATCACAGTGTTCCTTAATTGACAAGGTGATGTTTAGTCCTCACGCAGAGCCTCCGCCAGCTTATGCAATGCTCTTTTTTCCATGCGTGAGACATAGCTTCTGGAAATTCCGAGAACATCTCCCACCTCCTGCTGTGTGTGTTCTTTACAGCCCAGGATCCCATAGCGCATCACCAGAATCCGATACTCCCTGCTCCGTAAGACAGTGGTCCAGAGCCAGGAACAGGCGCCTGATATTTCTGTCAAGCTCCAGATCCTCCACCACGTCCTTCTGCTTCTCTTCGATCACGTCCAACAGATGGATGGCATTTCCTTCCTTATCCTGTCCGATAGGTTCATACAGGAGACTTCCCTGGAAAGTTTTTGCGGCTGCGCAGCATCATCAGAAGTTCGTTATCAATGCATCTGCAGGCATAGGTAGCCAGTCTTCCTTTTCCTGAGTCAAAAAGAATTCACTGCTTTGATCAGTCCGATACATCCGATAGAGATCAGGTCCTCCATGTCTTCCTCAACATTCTGGTATTTTTTGGCAATGTGTGCCACCAGGCGCAGATTCCTCTCCACCAGGATCTCCCTGGCCTGTCTGGATTCTTCCACGGTACCTTCCCTGAGCAAGCGGATATAATACGCTTCTTCTCCTGCGGTTAATGGCTGCTGAAAGGTCTTCAAAAAATCCCTCCGTGGACAGTTGCTTATGATAGTTTATGTGATTTTCTGTCCACAAGTGCCTGTCAGTCTCCCACGTTCCTCAGAATAAAAACTGCGCCATCACGTAATTGCTCAGATCCAGCCCTCTCTTTGTCAGTGCCAGGAGCCGGTCTTTTTTCTGATTCTCTTTCCTCTCCGTAACGGTCAAAAGACCATCCGCCACATTCCGGGCGATCACTTCTCCGTAGACTTCCTCCACAGTCCTGCCGTATTGTTCTGCAAAATCCACACAGGATACTCCTCTTGTCAGCCGCAGTCCCAGAAACATGGTCTCCTCCATCCGGTCCTGTACCGTCAGTGTCTGCTCCTCTTCCCTGCTTTCCAGCGGATGTGCCAGATAAGCTCCCAGACTCTTTTCGTTCTGAAACCGCACATTATCGATAAGGGATGCCGCACCGATACCGAATCCCAGGTAATCCCTGCGGATCCAATAGCCCACATTATGTCTGCATTCATAACCATCCCTGGCATAGTTGGAAATCTCATACCGATGGAACCCGTACTTTGCCAGCACCTCTATGGTCTCCTCATACATGGCACGCTCCGTCTCTTCCTCCGGCAAGGGCAATTCTCCCCTCTCTGCCATGGCCGCAAAAGGGGTTCCCTCCTCCACGATCAGGCTGTAGGCAGAGATATGCTGCGGCATGGGTTCTAAGTGCAGCACCTTTTCCAGCGTGTCCCGATAACTTGCAAGCGTCTGTCCCGGCAGTCCGCTCATGATATCCACATTGATATTCGTAAATCCTGCCTCCACGGCCTCCCGGTACACCTGGCAGAAACCTTCAAAATCATGGATCCTGCCCAGATTTTTCAGTTCTTCTGCCTGGGCAGACTGCATACCGATACTGAGACGGTTGATTCCTGCCGTGTAAAAATTCCGAAGTTTCTCTGCGCTGGCCGTCCCCGGATTCACCTCCATGGTGATCTCCGCGTCCTGTGCCATTGCGAACTGCTCTCTGATACGGTCCATCAACTGCCCGATCTGTTCCCCGGACAACAACGACGGCGTACCTCCTCCGATAAATATACTGGTCACGGTACGGTCACTGTAATCTTTTGCTCTTCCCCCGATCTCTGCAAAAAGTGCAGCCATATAGGCTTCCCTTGTCTGCTCCGTGGCAGGGGCAGACAGGAAATCACAATAGCTGCACTTTCTTACACAAAAGGGAATATGAATGTATAATTCCAGTTCCTTTTTATTCATATTGCTCCTTCAATTACTTCATCAGTTTTTATCATCCAGCTTCAGAACACTCATAAATGCCTTCTGCGGGATCTCTACATTGCCGAACTGACGCATACGCTTTTTACCCTCTTTCTGCTTCTCCAACAGCTTCTTCTTACGGGTAATATCACCGCCGTAACATTTCGCCAGCACATCCTTACGCATGGCCTTTACCGTTTCTCTGGCAATGACCTTGCCGCCGATGGCTGCCTGGATAGGAATCTCGAAGAGGTGTCTGGGAATCTCGTCCTTCAGCTTTTCACACATCCTACGTCCTCTCTCGTAAGCGGAATCTGCACAGACGATGAAGGACAGGGCATCCACTTCCTCGCGGTTGATCAGAATGTCCAGCTTCACCAGATTCGATCTCTCGTAACCCTTCAGATCGTAATCAAAAGATGCGTAACCACGGAACGGGATTTTAAAGCATCAAAGAAATCATAAATGATCTCGTTCAGGGGCAGTTCGTATTTCAACAACGCTCTGGTGCCCTCGATGTATTCCATGCCGAGGTATTTGCCGCGGCGCTCCTGACACAGTTCCATGATGGAACCGATAAATTCGGAAGTCACCATGATCTCTGCATTTACCACCGGTTCTTCCATATATTCGATCTCGGAGGGATCCGGCAGATTGGAAGGATTGGTCAACTCAATTACTTCCCCATTGGTCTTATGCACCTTATAGACAACGCCGGGGGCGGTAGTCACCAGATCCAGATTGTATTCTCTCTCCAGTCGTTCCTGAATGATCTCCAGATGCAGCAGTCCCAGAAATCCGCACCGGAAGCCAAATCCCAGTGCCACAGAAGTCTCCGGTTCATAGAACAGGGACGCATCGTTCAACTGTAACTTCTCCAACGCATCTCTCAGATCCGGGTACTTGGAACCGTCTGCGGGATATAATCCACAATATACCATGGACTGTACCTTTTTATAACCGGGCAGAGGTTCTGCGCAGGGATTGTTGTCGTCCGTTACGGTATCACCCACTGCTGTATCTTTTACATTCTTGATGGAAGCCGTGATGTAGCCTACCATTCCGGCAGAAAGCTCGTCACAGGGGATAAACTGTCCCGCTCCGAAATAACCGACCTCCACGACCTCTTCCTTCGCTCCGGTAGCCATCATGCGGATCATGGTACCCTTTTTTCACTGTGCCTTCCATGACACGGCAGAAAATGATAACACCCTTATAGGAATCATATACAGAGTCAAAGATCAGTGCCTGTAAAGGGTTGTCCGGATTCCCCTTGGGGGATGGGATCTTTTTCACGATCTGCTCTAAGACTTCCTCAATACCGATGCCGTTTTTCGCGGAGATCAGCGGAGCATCCTGTGCCTCGATACCGATGACGTCCTCGATCTCTTCAATGACTCTCTGGGGATCTGCGCTGGGCAGATCGATCTTGTTGATGACCGGGAAAACATCCAGATCATGATCCAGTGCCAGATAGACATTGGCCAGTGTCTGTGCCTCAATGCCCTGTGCCGCATCCACCACCAGAATGGCGCCGTCGCAGGCCGCCAGAGAACGGCTGACCTCATAATTGAAATCCACATGGCCCGGAGTATCGATGAGGTTGAAAATGTATTCCTCTCCGTCCTGTGCTTTATATACGGTACGCACGGCCTGTGCCTTGATGGTAATGCCACGCTCTCTCTCCAGGTCCATATTGTCCAGGACCTGTGCCTGCATCTCTCTGCTGGTGAGCAGACCGGTCTTCTCAATGATACGGTCCGCCAGGGTGGATTTGCCGTGATCTATGTGTGCCACAATACAAAAATTGCGGATTTTGCTCTGATCTATTACTGCCATACTACTGTCCTTTCCTGACATATTCTTGCATCTAACGATTGTAGCATAAATTCCGCATTCTTGTCTATGATTTTACTTCGATTCGTTGTCTTATCCTGCTTTTATGTATCGCTACTCTCCCTTAAGCACCATATCCAGAATATGTGCCAGAGGATCACAGGCATTTATGGCCTCCTCCACAGTATTGTTCTGGGCTCCCAGTTCCACCAGAAGTGTCCGGGGACGCAGATGCATATTGTAGCGGTAGCCCTTCAGATAGATCCTGCGGGTCAGTCCGGGTAATACTCCGCCGCCTTCAACTGCATCTGAAAAGAAAACGCCAGATTGGCCTCCTGGTTCTCGTTGGCCAGGTAGTCAATATCTCCCGTCTTGCGGGTCCTGCTCAGACCGTTAAAGAACATAAATCTTGCCGTGGGTCTCCCTTGAATATCCGTCACCAGCTTTGTCTCTTCCGCCACCTCATCCCGGTGCAGATCGATGATCACCTGGATAGAGGGATTCTCCGCAAGGATCTGTTCCACTGCCGGAAGTGCCCGGGAATATGCATTGTCTCTGGTCTCCACATCATATTGACCGGTATTGTGCAGCACCCGGTAACCATATTGTTCTGTCAGGATCTTGGTCAGACACTCTCCCACTCCCACGATACCGGTGTTCACATCTCCAGGAACCGAATCCGCAAAAGCCTCCTGGGAATGGGTGTGATAGATCAGGATCTGTGGTCCGTCACCTTCCTGTGGCAACGTCATATCCATTCCCAGCAGTTTTTCCACGGATAACTGATCACTGCCTGCCATGGTATTGGCATCTATGGCATAAAAATTCCGTACCAGTGTCTCATAATCCGCAAGCTGTGTGCGGTCAATCTGCACCTGTTGTACCGCCGGACGAAAATTGCTCAATGCAGTCCCGGCTGTCGCCTCCACACTCTCCGGGATAAGGGCCGTCTGCTGCGTTTCCTCCGGCTGCGGAAGGAGAAGTTCTTCGCTGATCAGATCTTCGGTGGTCAGGGTCCGGCAGGTAGTCTCATCCTCCTCCGGATTCTGTGTCCCCTGCTGCTCCACAATACCATAGCCTAATAGCGGTACTACTTCCCACATATTCTGCTGCAGCAGTAATCCGGTACTGCCGCTTTCTCCTGACAAAGCTTCGGAACAGGCAAATACCGGAAACTCATTTTCTCCCCGATCCGCCATCAAAAGCCCACAGATAACTGTCAGCAAAAACAGTGCGATCCGCCAGACAGTATTTTTCGGATTCTTCACGGTCCGCGCTCTCCTTCCGCACTTTTTGTTACGACAGTTCAGCCCGCGTCAGTCGCAAAGTCGCCTTGACCTGCTCTTACGTCACTTCGTGACTACCTTTGCTCGTAATCCGGTGCTCAACTCATGAACTGTTATCCTATATATATGCAGTTACGCCCAGTTTTTTTCCATGGCAATATTGATTCCCTCGGAGACCGTGTAGCTGACCCGTTTGATCACAGCATCGATATCCTTTCCGGTCATATACATATTGTTCAGTTCTGCAAAAGCCATGCGGTGCTGTCCCATATATTTGACCGCATCGAACTCCTTTTCCCCGCTCATCAGCTTCTCCAGTGCATCTCCCACAATCGTGGCGGCATCCACCACCGTGGGGATCCCGATGGCAATTACCGGTACGCCCAGGGTCTCTTCGGTCAGGGCATTGCGGTGATTGCCCACGCCGGAGCCGGGCTGAATGCCGGTATTGGTGATCTGGATCGTACGGTTCAATCTTCTGGTGCTGCGGGCCGCCAGCGCATCCACCACGATCAGCACATCCGGTTGCGTCTCCTTCACCACACCGCTTATGATTTCTGCCGTCTCCATACCGGTCTTCTGCCATTACCCCCGGCTCAATACTGCTGACCAGATTCATACGGGTACAGTTGTAGGCTGCTTTGCCGTAGGCTCTGACCACGTGTCTGGTGATCAGCAGATTGTCCACCACCTGCGGTCCCAGAGCGTCTGCCGTCACTTCCCGGTTTCCCAGCCCCACGATCAATACCGACAGTTCCTCCGCTTCCCCGGGCATCATTTTCAAAAGTTCCTCCGCTAACGCCTCCGAGATCTCCCTGTGGTAATCGTCATCCGGTTCCACCATGGCCGGTGCCTCCATGGTCACATAGACACCCATGGGCTTTCCCAGTGTTTTTTCCGCATTTTTCGTATCGATGGTCACCTTGGTAATGCGGATATCCGTCTCTTCCTCATAGTGCTCGTCCACCGACACACCCCGCAGTTTGCTTTCCTCTTCATTGACACTTTCTCTTGCCTCCAGGGCCAGGTCTGTTCTGATCTGAAAAGTTTCCATTTTTTCACCCTCTGTCTGCCTTTCTTATCAATACATTTTTTACAAAAATCCGCAAAATATGTATTGACAAAAGCTCCCAGATTGTCTAAACTACAATAGTATGTTTACGTTAGTCTTCCGTGTCTGGCTAAAGTGAAACATTTCTTGTAAATTATAATTTTATTGTATACATTATGGAGGTGTACGACTTGGCTAACATTAAATCTGCAAAAAAGAGAATTTTAGTATCCCGCACAAGAGCTGACAGAAACAAAGCTATCAGATCCGGCGTTAAGACCGCTATCAAGAAGGTATACGCTGCAATCGAGACCGGTGACAAGGAAGCAGCTAAGGCTGAATTAACCGCTGCTACCAAGACCATCGAGATGGCTACTTCTAAGGGCGTTTACCACAAGAACAACGCTGCAAGAAAGGTTTCCCGTCTGAGCAAAGCTGTCAACGGAATGGCTTAATTTTTCTTGCACTGGTACAGAATTTAAGACATACAAAAGCGCCTATACCGTCATGTAGGTGCTTTTTTGTGCCCTTTTTCAAATGTCACTTCTTGCTGCCTCATTCCAGGCAGATCCGGCTGACTGTCTTCCGCCCGTTTCATATACTTTATACACCATCTCGTTTAAAAGCTCGATGATGTACATTTGCCAAATACCGATTCTTGTGCAAGCACAAATCTGTACCTGGCTCATCGTATACACAAAAAAGGACCTCTGCACAGTACACTATGCAGCGATCCTTTCTTATTTTATATCTTATATTCTTATGCCTTGCGTTCTTACAGCTTACTGCTGTGCTACATCCTTCATGGAGAAGCTGATTCTGCCCATCTTATCCTTACCCAGGCATACTACAGTCACTACATCGCCCAGAGTCAGAACATCTTCTACACGGTTGATTCTCTCCTTGGCGATCTTGGAGATGTGTACCATGCCTTCCTTGCCGGGTGCGAACTCGATGAATGCACCGCACTCCTTGATGCTGACTACCTTACCCCTTGAAGATCTGGCCCTCTTCGAAATCGGTGGTGATGATCTTCACCATCTCCAGAGCCTTATCCATCATTTCCTTGTCAGTACCGCAGATAGATACCTTACCGTCATCGGTGATATCGATCTTCACACCGGTACGGGCAATGATCTCATTGATGGTCTTACCACGCTGTCCTACTACATCACCGATTCTGTCGGGATCGATCTGAATGGAGATGATCTTGGGAGCGTACTTGCCAACCTCTGTTCTGGGAGCAGAGATAGCGGGCTTCATGCAGGTATCCATGATGAACAGTCTTGCATCACGGCATCTTGCAATAGCGCCTTCTACGATAGGTCTGGTCAGACCGTGGATCTTAATATCCATCTGGATCGCGGTAATACCTTCGGTAGTACCGGTTACCTTAAAGTCCATATCTCCGAAGAAGTCTTCCAGTCCCTGGATATCGGTCAGCAGAACGAAATCGTCATCGGTCTCGCCGGTTACCAGACCACAGGAAATACCTGCTACCATCTTCTTGATGGGTACGCCTGCTGCCATCAGGGACATGCAGGAAGCACAGGTGGATGCCATGGAGGTAGATCCGTTGGATTCAAAAGTCTCAGATACGGTACGAATTGCATAAGGGAACTCGTCCTCACTGGGCAGTACGGGGATCAGGGCTCTCTCAGCCAGAGCGCCGTGACCGATCTCACGTCTTCCGGGTCCGCGGGAAGGCTTGGTCTCACCTACGGAATAGGAAGGGAAGTTATAGTGATGCATATATCTCTTGCTTACTTCGTTCTCATCCAGGCCATCGATCTTCTGCTGCTCGGACAGAGGTGCCAGAGTACACACGTCACAGATCTGGGTCTGTCCACGGGTGAACATAGCGGAACCATGTACACGGGGGATGATGTCTACTTCTGCTGCCAGAGGACGGATCTGTGTGATTGCACGTCCATCGGGACGCTTGTGATCTTTCAGGATCATCTTACGAACGGTCTTCTTCTCATACTGGTATACTGCCTCACCTAAGATAGCCAGCCACTCTTCGTTCTCAGCGAAAGCCTCGGTCAGCTTGTCGGTGATTACACGGATATTCTCCTCACGGGTCTGCTTATCATCGGTGAATACAGCTTCTTCCATCTCAGCGGGAGATACGATCTTCTTCATCTCCTCGAACATTTCAGCGGGCACTGCACAGCTGGTGTACTCATGCTTCTTCTTGCCTACTTCTGCTACAATCTTGTCGATGAAAGCAATGATGGTCTGGTTCACTTCGTGAGCCTTATAAATTGCTTCGATCATGGTTGCTTCAGGAATCTCGTTCGCTCCTGCCTCGATCATGATCACCTTTTCTCTGGTGGAAGCAACGGTCAGGTTCAGATCACCTTTCTTCCACTGCTCCTGGCTGGGATTGATGATGAACTCGCCATCGATCATGCCTACCTGGGTCATAGCGCAGGGGCCATCGAAAGGAATATCGGAAATGCAGGTAGCGATAGCTGCACCGATCATAGCCACCAACTCCGGACGACACTCGGGATCCACGCTCATTACCATGTTGTTCAGGGTTACATCATTACGGTAATCCTTGGGGAACAGGGGACGCATGGGTCTGTCGATGACACGGCTGGTCAGAATAGCATTCTCACTTGCCTTTCCTTCTCTCTTGTTGAAACCGCCGGGGATCTTACCCACAGCGTACATCTTCTCTTCATACTCTACACTCAGAGGGAAGAAATCGATACCGTCTCTGGGCTTCTCGGAAGCGGTTGCGGTACAGAGAACCGTGGTATCACCATAGTGCATGAATGCACATCCGTTTGCCTGCTTACCTACACGGTTGATATCAACCACCAGAGGTCTGCCTGCAAGATCCATCTTGTAACTTTGATACATAAATTCCTCCTATCCATCGTACTGTGACTGTTATCTTTGGTGCCACGCTACGATATGAATTATTATTCTACGGGCTGGAGGATTACCGAAACTACTGAAAATTCCATGTCGCTCCCATGATCCGCAACATAATCTTTTCAGCGGTCTCGGGGCTCACTTCCATCCCGTGTGTTACCTTTTCAGGCGCGGTGAATTAGATTTTCACCGTGCATATGGATGTAATGAGAAACAAGAGAAGCGGAGCGCCGATGTAATCGGCAGACCCCGCTCACCAGTCAGCATTATTTTCTTAAGCCAAGCTTCTCGATTAATGCACGATATCTCTCAATATCCTTCTTCTTCAGGTACTCCAGAAGACCACGTCTCTGACCTACCATCTTCAGCATACCACGACGAGAATGATGATCCTTGGGGTTCTCCTTCAGATGCTCGGTAAGCTCCTGGATTCTTGCGGTCAGGACTGCTACCTGTACCTCAGGTGAACCGGTGTCACCGGGGGTTCTTGCATACTCGTTCATGATGGCTGTTTTTCTTTTCCTTAGAAATCATTTCTTTTTCCTCCTGTTTTTTAAACGCCAGATACCAAGACTAAGGTCGGAGTGTCCGTAATCTGGGCATCGGCTAATCATACTATTTCAATATATCATAGTTTCTATCGGTTGTAAATATATTTTTCTATTTTCTTGCGGCCCGCTTCTGTACCTTTTCCTCGTACATCCGGCTGTCTGCAATTTTTACATAATCTGCAAAAGACAGTGCGGATTCCGGATCCGTCACGACAGTTCCGATACTCATGGACAACGGGAACGGAAGCTTCTGGGCTTTTCCCTCCGCCTCCAGTGTTCTGCGGATGCGCAGCACCAGTTCTCTGGAAACCTCATCGGACTGGTAACTCTGGATCAGGACGAATTCATCACCGCCGGTTCTGGCCGGCACAGCGTCCCGGCTGCTACACTGCATCAATGCTCTGGCTGCAGCGCAGATGGCCATATCCCCATACTCGTGTCCGAAGGTGTCATTGATGTATTTCAGACGATCCAGATCCACGAACAAGATCAGAAGTTTGCGTTTGTTCAGACCGGAAATACGGAAGGACTCCTCTCCCAGCTGTTGGTAGCCCATACGGTTATACATACCTGTCAGCGTATCCATAATATACAGGGAAGACAGCTTACGGTTCATATAGGCCAACATTTCTTTTTTGTGAAGGTTCTCCATGGAGCGGGTCAGTGCGTTCATGATCTGGAACAGGTACTGTTTCTCCATCAGGTATACCGCATTACGGATAGCTACATAGCCAACGGTACGCTCTCCGAAATGTAACGGCAGGAACAAAAAGTCCTGTCCCGGCTTCGGATAATCGAAGGTCGGGAAGATGCCATCCACTTCCTGTCTGTCCAGATCCAGTCTCTGGTCCCTCTCGTAGGCAAAGGTCATCTGCATCTGTCTCGGATAACCATGAAAGGAAAATCCCTCGTCCGAAGGGGTGGCATCCAGATGAATACTCTTCTCCGTTTCTTTTTTATAGGCATTGAGGTGATCGTCCAGCACCAGATACATGGCATCGCATTTCAGGGACGGAATGCACTGGGGAATGCAGTACATCATTTCCTCTACGGTATTGCACTGCATCATCTCTGCCTCCATGGACAGGACTTCCTCGTCGAATTCCTCACTTTCCACGCTGTACATGATCTGATCCTTCAGATGGGCTCTGGCATCCCTGCTGCTTCCTTTGCCGCAGCCACAGCTCTCCTGCCACAGCATCTCAGTATTGGTGAAATTGTACCGGGGGACACTTTCTCCCGCCCAGATTTTCAGGAGAATATCCATTCCCTTGTATGCAGCTTCCTCTCTGATATGTCCCACAGTGGTAATACTCGGCGTGTAAAATCCGGCCTTGTCGAAGTTGTCAAAGCCTGTGATACGGAAGTCCTTCGGTGCTGTAAATCCCATCTGGGCCGCCGCTTCGCATACCGCTACAGCCACATTATCATTGATACAGATAATAGCATCCGGCAGCTCTTTGTGAGTATCCCACAGATGCCTGTAGCCTTCCAATCCGCTCTTGTAGTCAAAAGAGCCGTACCAGATGTCATTCTTATCTATTTTGATCTTGTGTTCTTTGGCATAGTCAAGCATTCCCTGCAGTCGGCAGCTGCTCTCATAATTGCTGTCAGCCCCACCAGCAGCCAGAATTTTTTGCAGTTATGCACCTCATGCATATGTGCGATCACCTGCTTCATGGCAGAATAATTGTCAATACCCACATAATAAAAATCTTCCAGCTCGTTGGCAATAGAGACTACCGGAAGGTGCGACTGCTTCGCCTTGTGGATCACTTCCGCCAGCACTGCCGGAGAGCTGATATTGTTCAATTCCAGAATAATGCCGTCGAACTCTGACAGATCCGGAAGGTTAAAAATATTATATTCTGCCCTGTTGTACCCAGCATCTCTGCTCCAGTTGCCAGTACTGTTAAAAATATATAAATTTACTTCTTCGTCCCTCTCTTTGATTCTCTGCAAAATACCTGCCGGCCAAGCATAGGTAAACAACCTTCTCCAGCCATCGGTGATCAAAGCTACTTTCCGCATATTCCTCACCCATTTTCGTCTCTGTACGAAGCCCCCTTTTTTCCTGTCAGGGACCGCTGATGTATACAAAAATAGTATCATACTTCCCTGGGAAACGCAATTGTAAAAGAAAGATCCTGCGCATATCTTCGAATAATCAAGCAGGCTGTCTCCTACTCGATTTGTACACAAAAAAGCATTGCCCCGCCCTTTTTGCGAAAGCAATGCTTTTTATCAGTCGTGAATGACACGGACACATTTCACAGGTGTACGATACTTATAGCTGCTGATCTTGATACCGGTCTTCGGGCTGCTGGCGTGAATTACCTGTCCTCCACCGATATAAATAGCTACGTGATTAATATTACCCTTGCCGTTACCATAGAATACCAGATCACCGGGCTTTAGCTCGGATGCACTGATCTTGGTGCCCTCATTGGCCTGTGCTCTGGAGGAATGGCTCAGGGTAATGCCGTATTTCTTGAATACGCTGAGAACAAAACCGGAGCAGTCCGCACCCTTGGTAAGGCTGGTGCCTCCCCAGACATAAGGGTTACCTACGAACTGTTTTGCATATTCTACCAGATCTACGCGGACATCGGATACCCCTGTCCGTAGAGAAGCTCTGTCATGGTGATGGCGGTATCCAGCTTTTCTTCCACTGTGACATAATCTTGGGATACATAAGCATCCTCGCCGTCAATAGAAATCTTCACCCAGCCGTCGGAACCGGTCTCCACATACTCCATCTCTTCTCCCTGTCCCACCTGAGTCACGATCTCACTGGTGGTATTGGGCTCCTGACGTACATTCAGGCCATCGGTATTGGCAATGGCTACCGTATGAACCAGTTCCATGGCTCGGATTCTGGCTTCCGGTCCAGTCAGCAGGAATTCCTTGCTGACATAACCTTCCACTTCACCGGACTTGATATGTGCCCAGTCATCTACGGTCTCGACCACTTCACAGGCCGCATCCTTGGGAAGCTTACCTACCAGCTTACCGTCTGTGGAAGATACCGCTCTCACATTCAGATTACCGGATTCCACATTGGCCACACCGATATTGGTATAGCCCCAGGAAGCTCCTGGGCATCCTGTGCGATCTGGATGTATTCCTCCAGTGTACGCTCCGTCTCCAGGACAGAAGCCACACCGCCGGATGCCATGAGGACACTGCTTTCTGCAGCGGAAGCGGAAAGCGGTGCCGCCAGCATACACAATGCCAGGCCAGTGGCTACGATCTTTACTTGTTTTTCTCTTGTATGTTTTATCATAAATTCTTCTTTAAAATCCTTTTACAAATATATTACAGAATTGTTACATCACAAGTCTGATTATACCTGTCTGCAGGCTTCCTGTCAACCCATGGAAAATTTTTCCACTACTGTTTCCCGCCGTCGCTCCTTCCTCCGTAAAACGAAAAAACCGGCGTATGAGTGTCTGTCTGCACCCGATACGCCGGATCTCTTGTTCCAGGAATGGAACTTGTTATTTTATCTTCTATGGCCACCGCCGCCATGGCTGACACCGCTGCTGCTCCGATGACTTCCTCCGTGACCGCCGCTGTGTCCGCTGCTGTGCCCGCTACTGCTACTGCTGGTCTCGATCCTGCGGGTCACCACGTTCTTACGCAGATACTGGTCTCTGGTATTGTTGATCTTGGGCTTTTTGCCATCAAGATACTGATTGACCGTAGTAGTATCCTTTGCTTTGCTCTGATGCAGGTTCACTGCGGCATAGATCAGTGCAACGACAAGACCTGTCAGGATCCAGGGAGAAAAGGTCATCGGCATGCTTTCCTTACTTTCCTCCATGGTCCGGGTCACATAACTGATACAATTCTTATACGCTTTGCAGGGGCTTTCGTCTATGTAATCATCCACTGCGTACAGGGCCTGGTCGATCTCGTAATCGCCAAAATAATCATAGACATTTCCACAGGTAGACAGCCAGCTTCCCTTTTGTCCTTCATAGGCATTGTCCAGCAGCAGAACTCCGTTGCCGTGTACCTTGTCATAACCGAAATTGTTGTAATCATAGAAGTTATCCGCCAGATCTCTCATGGCTGTACTCCAGTCGGTACTGCCGACTTCCTTCGCATGAAATGCCTCCGCAAGACCCGGATTTTGCAGATCATACTCTACGGATTCGGAGATCGTTACGATCACGATGTCCGCCTGGATCTTTTCCTCACACTCTGCTATGTACTCCCGCAGGTTCTGCTCCTCTTCATCTGTCAGCATATCCGCATAGTCAAATACACGCTCTGCCGGATCCTGACTGTTGCCCCGGACAGTCTTCGGTGTAAGCAGATGAACGACTGCCGCTCCGATGGTAATAACCGCCAGCACTCCGGCAATGATGAACCATACCTTAAAATATTTCAGGTACTGTCTCAGTGCTTCTTTCTTAATATCTTTTTCCATTGTCCCGTTATCCTTCCCTCATAATTTCTACACCAGACTGGCGATTGCATTCACCATGCATAGAATTGCCGCCAGTGTCACACCAAGTGTTCCCGCATAAGCCCACACCTTTGCTTTGGAAATCGGTGCAGTACCTACCAGTTTACCGGTCTGTCCGTTTACATAGAAAGGATATTCTTTGCCTTTGTAGCTATAGTCATACTTCCATACTGGCAGGAGACCATAACTTACAGAACTGTCCGTCACGTTGATGTTTTCTCCCATTTTGCGGACACTGGAATATCCAGAATAGCTGTCATGCAGCATCTTCTGTGCATCCTCCTGCATCTTGGCTTTGGCACGGCTCTCCACCAGATCGGAAGTCATATTGTAGCGTTCACTATGAAATCCAGACAGATATTCTGGCTTAAATTCCTGCAGTTCCTTGTAATCAAAGGGCTCCATCAGATCCATGACATCATCCGGCATTTCCACGGAAGCATCCACAGGAATCTTCACAAAATCAATGTCCATATCACGGACAATATCATAATATGAGGTCTCGGTATACTGTGTATTGCCGGTCGTCCAGCTGCGCACCTTGGTACCTTCACCGTGGAACGTGCAGTTGGTATTGTAATCGTAGAACCAGAACGGTACATAATCACCGTAAATACCGTTCATTCTTACTTCCGACAGAAAATCCGTCGGTGCAAAAATACATTTCTCAAATTTATCACGGATCAGCTTCTTGCAGACTTCCTTGCCCATATGGAAGGGAATCAGCATATGCGGTGTGTAGGCCCCGGAAATCTGATCATCCACGATCACATAATTGTCGCAATAAGGACACTGTGTAGCGGAGGTGTTTACCGTCATGGGAATCTCGCCACCACAGTTGGGACATACCTTTGTCACCTTTTTCTGCGCAGCACCCTCGGCTGCTGCCATTCTGCTGACCGGCTGTCCGGCTCCCGCTGCCTGGACCGTTCCTTCCGCAGTGCCGTTTTCCTCACCGCTTGTCTCGATCACGCCGTCCTCGCGTTCTTCGCTGTCCTCACTCTCACAGAAAGGACAGAACATCTTCTTTCTCTCCGGGCTGTAAACTACATTTCCGCCGCAGTTTTTACATCTAAAGATCATTTTACCCCTCGCCTTCTGCCTTTTACGACATTTTTCTTCGTAGAACTTTTTTATCTTACCATAGATTCCATCGTATTTCCATATCGTAAAATACACATAATCTTTTCTTATCGTTCGTTTACCATGATTGTCTCATGCTTTCATCAGGTCTGCGTAATCCTCCGGCAGGAATCGGTGATAGATCACATGGCACCCTTCATCCCGAAAACAATAACAGTAGGTATCTCCCATTTCCTCCGGGAAACGGATCATGACATCAAAGTCCTCGCCCCGCATCTCTTCCACATAAATATTCTCACTGTACCGCAAAAATAACTGTCGGATATTCTCCATCTTACAGTCATGCTGCCCGATCAGGCGGATCAGTTCATAGATGAATCCCTTCTCTGCAAAATGCTCATGGACATAAGCACTGCCTTCCTCCGGAATACAGAGGCAGAAACGGTCTCCCTTACGGCTCACAGCCAGTTTTCCAAGCTTTATTGTCATGCTCTCCGGCTGTCCTGCCAGTGTAACTTCCATCTGTTCCGCCGTATCCTGTGTACCCAGCAAGTGATTCAGTGTAGATAACGGATAATACAGGCGGATCTTCTCTCTGCGGAAGCCTAATTTTGCCTGTTCCTCCAGAACCACATCCATGAGGTTTTTTTCTAATTTTTCAAATGTCATTTTCTTTTTCCTATAATTTCCCATAATCTGTCAAAAATAAAAACTATGCAGCGGAGGTTTCCTGTCCTGCATAGTTTTTATTATACAATATTCACGCATCAGAATACAATTCTATTCTACGGAAACAGACATTGCCGTTCCATTCTAATTCAGAAATTTGTCCAGCTCCGTCTCTACGATCTGCTTTTTCTTCACCTTGGGAGCACGGATCACTTTTCCCTGTACGATGACCATATCCACATTTCGAAGCACCCGTAGATCTTCTAACGGATTCTTCTCCACCACGATCATATCCGCGCATTTGCCGGGTTCCAGTGTACCGGTGATATCTCCGATACCCGCCATCTCGGCGCCGCGGCAGGTTGCGGTATACAGTGCAAAAGCGTTGGATACTCCCACATACTTGTGGAAATAGTACAGCTCCCGCCAGAAATCGTACTGGGTGATCCAGGGGCATCCCACATCATTGCCCAGCACCACCGGAATATCATTGGCAATGGCTGCCTTCGCACAGTCGATAATACCTTCAAATACAACATTGCCATTAAACTGCTCCACTTCAGAGGCATTGGTAATGGATCGGTCAAACAATGCATAAGGAAGTGCTGGAGACAATGTGGTACACAAAAATGCATTATGTTCCTTGAAAAGTGAAATCATTTCTTCATCTGCTTTTGCACCATGTTCAATGGAATCCACCCCGTTTTTCAGAGCTGCCTTTACCCCCTCCGGAGATTCCACGTGGGCTGCCACCATATACCCCATGGTGTGGGCCTTGTCACAAACTACCTTTACCATTTCAGGGGCCATCTTCAGTTCGCCGGGCACACCCTTTTCCTTCGCATCCAGCACGCCGCCGGTGATCATAAGTTTCACCAGATCCACCTTTTGTGCCTTCGAAGTCTCTAAGTGCTGCAGCGCTTCTTCCACGCTGTCTGCGGCGATAGCTACAGAGCCTGCCATATGTCCGCCGGGCACAGAGATTCCTTCATTGGCAGCCAGAATTCTGGGGCCGGGCTTTTTACCAGCGGCAATGTCGTCCCGCAGTCTGGTGTCAAAATCTCCCAGTCCACCCACAGTACGGATCGTAGTCACACCGCTGTACAGTTCGTCTTTTGCAAAACCGCAGACCATATTGTAGGCGATAGCCTTTGTCAGGCCATTGCTCATGATCTTTTTGACCAGTGCTTCATTGTCACGCTGTTTCTTCTGGGGCTTTCCGTTGCCTGCCAGATGGACATGCATGTTGATCAGCCCCGGCAGGATATATTTTCCCTGTAAGTCGATTTCTTCATATCCGGAAGCCTTCAGATTTCGTTTCCCGGCTTCTTCCGCTGGCAGAAGCTCTGTAATCCTCTCATTTTCCACCAGAATAACCTGCCCCTCCTGTACCTGCATGTCTTTTGTACCGTTTAAGATTTTTCCATTGGTAAATACATATTTCATATAGTGTTTCCTGACTTTCCATGTGTCTCAGACCTTCAAAACCTAAAACAGAAATCATAGCCTTATTCCATAGCCAAAAGCGAGTCATGCTATAATATAAAATTATACCTTATAAACACCCGACCAACCACATTCATTTTAATCTATCTGTCATAATCTACGTAAGAAAATGACATAACCCATCATTCCTGATGATAGTTTAGTGATAGAAAAAGGTGATACTTATTAAATTATATAACATAACAAAAGAGGATTCCATTGTTGGCTTTCAACAAAGAATCCTCTTTTTGCAAGGGTTTTAAGCCCTTATTTTTTGTGCAATTGTTCTATTACTTATAGTTTACGATCTGTCCGAAGTCAGCCTTGAGGGAAGCGCCGCCTACCAGACCACCGTCGATGTCTGCCTGTGCAAACAGCTCGGGAGCGCTGGAAGCAGATACGGATCCGCCGTACTGGATACGGATAGCTGCTGCGGTTGCATCATCATAGATCTCAGCGATGCACTCACGGATTGCCTTACATACTTCCTGTGCCTGCTCGGTAGTAGCTACCTTGCCAGTACCGATAGCCCAGATAGGCTCGTATGCGATGACAGCCGTTGCTGCCTGTGCAGCAGTTACGTTCAGGAATGCGATCTTGATCTGCTGACGGATGAAGTCGATGGTAACACCCTGCTCTCTCTGCGTCAGAGTCTCACCACAGCAGATGATGGGAGTAATGCCATGCTCGAAAGCCTTGAGAACCTTCTTATTCACGGTCTCGTCGGTCTCTGCAAAGTACTCTCTTCTCTCGGAGTGTCCGATGATCACATACTTCACGCCTGCATCATCCAGCATTGCAGGAGAAATCTCGCCGGTGAAAGCACCCTTCTCCTCGAAATACATATTCTCCGCACCAATCATGATATTGGAACCCTTTGCCGCCTCCATAGCGGGAATGATGTCGATTGCGGGAACGCACAGAAGTACGTCTACTTCATCATTTGCTACGAGGGGCTTTAATGTATTGATCAGCTCTACTGCCTGGCTGGGAGTCATATTCATCTTCCAGTTGCCGGCAATGATCTTCTTTCTTGCCATAATCATACACCTCTTCTTTTCTTATATTGTGTTTCCCACAGGATGCATCTGTGCCTGCAGGCAGGTTCGAATACATTCCGTGGGAAAGCTTTATTATTTCTATTTATTTGTCATCTGCTGCTGCCACGCCGGGAAGCTCTTTGCCTTCCAGGAACTCCAGGGAAGCTCCGCCACCGGTAGAGATGTGGCTCATCTTGTCAGCGAAACCAAGCTGGTTAACAGCTGCTGCGGAATCACCACCACCGATAATGGTAGTTGCATCAGTCTCAGCCAGAGCCTTTGCTACAGCGATGGTACCTGCTGCCAGGGTAGGATTCTCGAATACGCCCATAGGTCCGTTCCATACAACGGTCTTAGCAGTCTTAACAGCCTCAGCATACAGAGCTGCGGTCTTGGGTCCGATATCGCATCCCTCTCTGTCTGCGGGCATGTTGGTAACATCATATACCTGAACCTCAACAGGAGCATCGATCGGGTTAGGGGAAATCAGCGATGGTTACGGAATCAACAGGCAGTAACAGCTTCTTGCCCAGCTTCTCAGCCTTTTCCATCATTTCCTTACAGTAGTCGATCTTGGTATCATCTACCAGAGACTTACCGATTTCATATCCCTTTGCCTTTAAGAAGGTGTAAGCCATACCACCACCGATGATCAGGGTATCACACTTCTCTAACAGGTTGTAGATAACATTCAGCTTGTCTGCAACCTTAGCGCCGCCCAGAATAGCTACGAAAGGTCTTACGGGATCTTCTACAGCCTTACCTAAGAAGTTGATCTCCTTCTCCATCAGGTAACCTACTACGTTCTGACCACCCTTAGCGGTGATGAACTTGGTAACACCTGCTACGGAAGCATGTGCTCTGTGAGAAGAGCCGAATGCATCACATACATACAGATCAGCCAGGTCAGCCAGTTCTTTGCTGAATTCCTCACCGTTCTTGGTCTCTTCTGCGCCACGGAAACGGGTATTCTGAAGCAGAACAACGTCGCCTTCCTTCATGTTCTCAACAGCCTTGGTAGCTGCTTCTGCCGGTTACATTGTAGTCAGCTACGAAAGTAACCTCTTTGCCCAGCTTCTCGGACAGTCTCTTGGCAACAGGTGCCAGAGATTCGCCTTCGTTGGGGCCATTCTTTACCTTACCCAGATGAGAGCAAAGAATTACCTTGCCGCCATCGTTGATCAGCTTCTTGATGGTAGGCAGAGCTGCAACGATACGGGTATCGTCAGTGATTTCACCGTTCTTTAAGGGAACGTTAAAATCGCATCTTACCAGGACTCTCTTTCCCTTTGCGTTAATGTCATCTACAGATTTCTTATTTAATCCCATGGTATTAACCTCCAATTATTTTAGTATCTAAAAAGGGCCCGGTCCTTGTAAGACCGGACCCTGATAGGTCTTTACGCGTTAACGCCTGCCGGCTTATGCTAACTCGCTGAAGTACTTGATGGTACGAACCATCTGAGAGGTGTAGCTGTTCTCGTTATCATACCAGGATACAACCTGTACCTGAGTATTGCCATCTTCCATAGGAGCAACCATGGTCTGAGTTGCATCGAAGATGGAACCGTAGGTGCTGCCTACGATATCGGAAGATACGATCTCATCGGTGTTGTAACCGAAGGACTCGGTAGAAGCAGCCTTCATTGCTGCGTTGATCTCTTCCTTGGTTACAGCGCCCTTAACTACTGCTACCAGAATGGTGGTAGAACCGGTAGGGGTCGGAACACGCTGAGCGGAGCCGATCAGCTTGCCGTTCAGTTCGGGAATTACCAGGCCGATTGCCTTAGCTGCACCGGTAGAGTTGGGAACGATGTTGCAAGCGCCTGCACGGCTTCTTCTCAGATCGCCCTTTCTCTGAGGTCCGTCAAGGATCATCTGGTCACCGGTATAAGCGTGAACAGTGGTCATGATACCGCTCATGATAGGTCTGCAATCGTTCAGAGCCTTAGCCATAGGTGCTAAGCAGTTGGTGGTGCAGGAAGCTGCGGAGATAACGGTATCTTCGGGCTTCAGGGTCTTGTGGTTAACATTGTATACGATGGTAGGAAGGTCGTTACCTGCGGGAGCAGAAATAACAACTTTACGAGCACCGGCAGTGATATGTGCGGAAGCCTTCTCCTTAGAGGTGTAGAATCCGGTACACTCCAGAACTACATCAACCTTTAATTCACCCCAAGGAAGCTTGCTTGCGTCAGCCTCTTTGTAGATGGTGATGGTCTTGCCGTTAACGGTGATGCTGTCCTCGCCAGCCTCAACGGTGCTTGCATACTTGTAAACACCCTGAGAAGAATCATACTTCAACAGATGTGCCAGCATCTTAGGGCTGGTTAAATCGTTGATTGCTACTACTTCATATCCTTCTGCATCGAACATCTGTCTGAATGCAAGACGACCAATACGGCCAAAACCATTAATTGCTACTCTTACTGCCATTTTAGTTTCCTCCTAAAATTTTAATTTTATATCTTTTGGCTTTCCGTTATTCACAGATTGTCAAAATTTTATCAGCAAAGACATTTTACCTAATTCCTGATTATAATTCAAGATGTAAATGAAAAATATTTGTGATTTTGTGGTAAATTTTACAGTTTGTTTAGAAATGCTATGGTTTTTCCCTTCATTTTTGCTATAATAGGTTCGTATTATGATAACCAGAAAGGATGAAAAATATGTCTATCAAAGCAGATTGTCATCTTCACTCTTCTTTTTCGGGAGATTCCCAGGCTCCCATGCCGGAGATGATCGATAAAGGTCTCGCTCTGGGACTGGAGACCATGTGTTTTACCGAGCATAACGATTTTGATTATCCCCGCACCGAGGAAGGACCGGGAACGATCTTTTTTACTGAATACGGATTCCTATCTGTACGACGTGCTCCGCTGCCGCGCGAAATATGAAGGGAAAATGCGGATCCTCTTCGGCGTGGAGTTGGGATTGCAGCCTCATCTGGCCGACCGCAACGAAGATTTTATTTCCGCCTATGATTTTGATTTCGTCATCGGCTCCACTCATCTCTGCAAAGGAATGGATCCCTATTATCCGGAATATTTCGAGAAATTCTCCTCCGAGGAAGAAGCCATCCGGGCTTATTTTGCAGAGACACTGAGAATCTGAAATGCCATGACGATTATGATGTATTGGGACATCTGGACTATATCGTCCGTGTGGCTCCCACCAAGGACAAGAACTATTCCTATGACAAATATAAGGATGCCATTGATCCGATCCTGGAGCTTTTAGTGCAGCAGGGAAAAGGTCTGGAACTGAACACCGGAAGCTTCCGCTACGGTCTCAGACAGCCTCATCCCTGTACCGATGTTCTGCGCCGCTATCATGAGCTGGGCGGTGAGATCATCACCGTAGGAACCGATGCCCACAAACCTCAGGATGTGGGATCCTATCTGGATCTTGCCTCCGAGATCCTTCAGCTGTGCGGTTTCAAATATTACACAATCTACGAAAAGCGCAGCCCGGAATATCACAAGCTGTAATTTTCTTTATTCCCTATCCTCCAAGCTGAATGTGTTCCTTCATCAGCTCGCGAAGCAACGCATCCGCTGTCCATGAGACATTATACGGTGTCACAATCGCCTTCAGGGCAACCGGTGGTAAGCCGGTTGCCTTATATTCTGCCAGGAATGCATCCACCTGTTGCGAATCCATTCCGGAAAACACCAGCATTTCCATTGCAAAATCAGGACCGTTATATATTTTTCCATTCTTATGAAAACCGCTGATTTCCGCCAGTGTTCCGATCTTCTGTCCATAGTCCCTGCGGTTCACCGCCGTCACATCCACACCTATTTTCTCCGCTGCCACACGCACAGCCCGGTCTTTTTGTGTACTCACGCCAAACAATAATATTTTTGCCATTATATTTCCTCACAGTCCATCACCCGGAAGCCGTTCTTTTCCAGCAATTGTGCAAATACTCCCTGTCCGAGGATGAGTTTACCGGTAAAGTTTCCATCATAAATCTGCTTTTACGCCGCAGCTGGGGCTTCGTGACTGTAAGATTGCCAGATCGATGCCATTCTCTTTGGCGATCCGCAGAGCCTCCTCTGCGCCTTCCCGAAACTGCCTGTCCACATTTACGCCTTTACAGTTTATGACCTCACCGCTCACGATCTCCGACGGATCCCTCGGGGTCGGAAGTCCTCCCAGCACCTCAGGACATACCGGGATTACCTCATGCCCTTCCAGATATTTTGCCACACGCTCGCTGTAATTATTTTTCCCGTTATATTTACAGTTTTCGCCCAGCAGACAGGCACTAACCAGTATTTTCATCGTAATCTCCAGCTTTCCGTTATTATGTCTGTTACAGCAACGGCGCGATCAGGCGCATGATACACTGCCAGCCTCTCACTGCCATATTTTTCCTTCCATCCCGGTATTTATCGGTGACTTCCTCACTATCCTGTAACAGCTTATCAAAATCCGCCTCAATATCCCGGATGGCATCACAGCCGTGCATCCACACACCGTTTTCAAAATGATGATAAAGGCTCCGGTAATCCATATTGATAGTACCGACGGTCGCCGTATCCCCATCACACAGCATCTGCTTCGCATGCAAAAAGCCCGGGGTATATTCATAAACCCGCACACCCTGACGCACCAGTCCGGAATAATAGGATCTGGTCACACCGTAGATCACCTTTTTATCCGGGATGCCCGGGGTAAATACTCTCACATCCACGCCGCGCTTTGCCGCCAGCCCCAGTTCCCTCGTCATCTCATCGCTGATGATCAGATACGGGGTTGTCACATAGAGACGTTTCTTCGCCGTCTTGATCAGATTCAGGTAGACATTTTCACCCACCGGCTCTCCGTCCAGTGGAGAATCCGCATAGGGCTGCACATAGCCGGATGCCTTCTGCACATTTCCATCTTCCGCACCTTCCTGCGATGCCTTCAGATACTTTTCATAATCTGTATCCGCCTGTCCCATAACATTCCACATTTCCAAAAACATCATGGTAAAATTCTGTACCGCTCTGCCGGTCAGCTTCACACCGGTATCCTTCCAGTAGCCGTAAGGATGCGTGATATTAAAATACTCATCTGCCAGATTATATCCACCGGTGAATCCTACTTTTCCGTCGATGACCATGATCTTACGATGGTCGCGGTTATTCATGAAAATATTTAAAAAGGGCACTACATAGTTAAATACCCGGCACTGTACACCGATGGCATTCATGCGGTCTATAAAGCTTTTATCCAAAAAGCCGATACAGCCCACATCGTCGTACAGAATACGGACTTCCACGCCCTCGGCAGCCTTCCTTGCCAATACATCCTTCAGCCGTGCAAAAGCCTCTGCCTCCTCTACGGCATGATATTCCAGGAATATAAAGTGCTTTGCCTTCTCCAGCTCCTTAAGCTGTTCCTCGTATCCCAGATAAGCTTCCGGATAGAATTTCACAGCTGTCGTGTCATACACCGGATAATTACCATACTTCCAGATATAATGGCATTGATTTGCCAGCAGAGGATCTTCCTGCTCCAGCTGCTGCAATATGGTCTCATCCTGCACATTCAGAGGAATCAGTTGTGCATCCACATCCTCAAATTTCCGGATGATTTTATGCATAGCCTCTTTATGCCCGAACAATCCGTAAATACACAGACCGAATACAGGAAATGCCAATATTACAATAATCCAGGGCATCTTAAATGCGGCATTGGTATGTTTCCCATAAATCCTGAGCGCCACTACCAGCGCAAACAGGCTGGTCAGCAGAGAGATCACTGAAGAATACTGATACAGTTTGATCATCAATATCAATATCCAGCCGATCTGTAAGAGCACAGCCAATGCTGCAAACGCAATTCTTCCTATACTGTTTTTCACATTCCCTTTTACTTCAGAACGCATCTGCTTTTTCTTACCCATAATGTCCTCTTTTCTCTTTCGTTCTGCCAGATCATAAGTAATCTCCCCCTTACAGGCTGCCTGCACTGCGCACAGACAGCCATGGGTATATTCTATGGTGCCAGGGTCAAAAGGTCTAAGCCCACATGAGCTTGCTCATATGTGGGCGAAAGACCTTGGGACCCGCCCCGATATGAGCATAAAAGTGGGATGATAATCCCACGATATGCGAATATTGGGGCGGATTGTGGGAGTGCGCAGCACGGAACAATCCGTAGGCATCAAAGTCGGGGACTTTGCCCCCGACATCATTCTATAGGGGATTATTTTATGGTATAACATTTTTGCAAAAATCTCAATAGGTCAATGGACTACAACTGTCCTCTTTTGTCTGCCTAACCGCAGTTTCTGTCACACAGCACCACGATGGTACCCGGGGTGGTCTGGGCCGGAATGCTTCTCGTGGAGGAAGCATAGCTGACTACCAGATTGTGATTGGCAGGACTCGCCTGGAAATACTGGTTGTTCACAGTACGCACATCCACAGTGCCATCCAGATTCAGCTGCAATGTCTGCTCCTCATTAGTCAGTGAATTGTTGTAGTAGCTCACATCCACATACCAGTCATTCCGATCCTCCGCTACTACCACTGCGGTATACTGAGGCGGATAGATCAGAGGCATGGGTGCATCATTGCGATACCAGAAGGTTGCCATCATTCCCACCGACAGTGTAGTGAAATCCACCACATACGTATCCGGGTTGATGAAAAAGTTCACCGTGTTGCCGTCCGTATCCTCGATTGTAGCGAACAAAAGGCATCCATCGGCTCTGCGGCCACCCTGTCCTGCCGGTACCAGATCCACAATGGTTCCCTTCATGGAGCCGAAACTGCTTCTTCTCATAGGTCTCTGAAATGAAAAACGATAATCCATAAACACTCCTGCTGCTGTTGTTAAAAGCTTTCTACTATTATATGCACGTCGGTGCCACTGTTGTCATACGCCGTGATAAAAATGCAGGACCACTATTGTAACAATAGTGATCCCGATCTTTTCCGCTATACAAATCTTTGTATCCGTAGGACGCAGAGACCTCCTCTTTGAGCGCTTTCCTACAGAATAATGGTTCCGCCGCCCAGTACATGCTCATCCTGATAAAATACCATGGCCTGTCCCGGTGTTGCGGCGCGTACCGGTGCGTCAAAGGTACAGAGCACTTTACCGTCCGGCTGTTTTGTCAGAGTTCCGTATTCTCCCTTATGGTTGTAACGGATCTTCGCCAATACTCTGGTGGGCTCTGTCAGATCTTCCACTGTCATGTAATTCACATGATCGCACAGCACTTTATCCGTAAAGAGTTCCTGATTGGAACCGATGACGACTTCATTGGTTTCGGGACGGATGGCGGTGACAAACACTCTTTCCCCCATAGGAAGTTCCAGTCCTCTGCGCTGTCCCAGTGTATAATGGGTAATGCCCTTATGCCGGCCTAAGATCCTGCCGTCCTCCGTGACAAAATTGCCCGGTCCCGGCACCTTTTCGCCGGCTTCTCTGTCAATAAAGGAAGCATAATCATTGTCCGGCACGAAACAGATCTCCTGACTGTCCGGCTTATGCGCCACCGGAAGTCCCGCCTCCTCTGCCAGGACGCGGATTTCATCCTTGGTATATTCACCCACCGGCATCAGGGTATGTGCCAGCTGCTCCTGGGTCAGATTGTACAACGCATAGGTCTGATCCTTGGCTGCGGTAACGGAATTACGGATGGCAAAACGGCCATTCGGCAGCCTGTCAATCCTCGCATAATGTCCCGTGGCAATATAATCCGCCCCGATCTCCAGGCTTCTCTGCAGCAGGGATTCCCACTTCACATAACGGTTGCAGGCAATACAGGGATTGGGGGTATGGCCTCTTAAATACTCTGCCACAAAATAGTCCATGACATGGCATTTGAATTCCTTCTTAAAGTTCATGACATAATAAGGAATCTCCAGTCTCTGTGCTACTCTTCTGGCATCATCCACCGCCGACAGTCCGCAACAGCCACCGTTGGCTTCCTTGGCTGCTTCCTCTTCGTCCTGCCAGATCTGCATAGTGACGCCGATCACGTCATAGCCCTGTTCCTTCAATAACATGGCTGCCACGGAGGAATCTACTCCCCCGGACATGCCTACTACTACTTTTTTCTTCATAGATCTTAATAATCTTCCTCTTCTTCGCCCTCACTGATGTCATTCTTGGGCTTCTGCAGTCCTTCGATGGTGATATGGTTCTTCTCTGCATAATCCCACAGTGCTGCATGAATCGCTTCCTCTGCAAGCAGTGAGCAGTGTACCTTTACGGGCGGCAGTCCGTCCAGAGCCTCCATTACAGCCTTGTTCGTTACCTGTAATGCTTCCTGAATGGTCTTACCCTTTACCAGTTCGGTAGCCATGGAGCTGGTAGCTACGGCAGCGCCGCAGCCGAAGGTCTTGAACTTTGCTTCCCGGATGATCCCGTTCTCGTCAATGTCCAGGAACATTCTCATAATATCTCCGCACTTTGCATTGCCCACGGTACCTACGCCGCTGGCATCCTCGATCTCCCCTACATTTCTGGGGTTCTGAAAGTGGTCCATTACTTTTTCACTGTACATGTATCTGTTATCCTCTTCTTTCTCACTTAATTGTTCTTCTGGCTTTTCAGGAAATCTTCATATAAAGGAGACATATCCCGCAGTCTCTGTACGATTTTCTTCACTTCTTCCGCCACGATGTCCATCTCTTCCTTCGTGCTTTCCTCAGATAAGGTCAGACGCAAGGAGCCGTGTGCTTCCTCATGCTTTAAGCCGATAGCCAGCAGTACATGGGAAGGATCCAGAGATCCGGAAGTACATGCGGAACCGCTGGAAGCGCAAATGCCCTTCATATCCAGCATGATCAACATGGATTCTCCTTCGATGAACAGGAAGGAGAAGTTGATATTGTTCGGAAGTCTCTTCGTGCGGTGACCGTTCAGCCAGCAGTGAGGGATCTCGTTCTCCAGACGTCCGATCAGATAATCCCGCAGTTCGATCTCCTTACGGGTCTTGGTATCCATAATACGCATAGCGCGCTCTACAGCAGCACCCAGTCCCACGATACCAGGAATGTTCTCTGTACCGGCTCTGCGGCTTCTCTCCTGTGCTCCGCCATGTACAAAGGAACGGATCTTCACACCCTTGCGGATATATAAGAAGCCGATACCCTTGGGGCCGTTTAATTTGTGGCCGCTGGCACTGAGCATGTCGATGTGCATTTCATCCACATTGATGGGAACCTGTGCATACGCCTGTACCGCATCGGTATGAAACAATACACCGTGCTCCTTCGCGATCTCACCGATCTCGGCAATGGGTTCAATGGTACCGATCTCGTTATTTGCAAACATTACACTGATCAGAATCGTGTCAGGGCGAATGGCTGCCTTCAGTTCGTCCAGACTGATCAGTCCGTCTCTGTCCACATTCAGATAAGTGATCTCAAAGCCTCTCTTCTCCAGATACTCACAGGTATGGAGAATGGCATGATGCTCGATCTTCGTGGTAATGATATGTTTTCCTTTGGAAGCATAGGCTTCTGCGGTAGCTTTCAGCGCCCAGTTATCGGACTCGGAACCGCCGGCAGTAAAATAGATCTCTTCCGGCTTTGCACCCAGACTGTCTGCGATGGTCTGGCGGGCATGATCCATGGCCTTCTTGCTCTCGGCACCCAGACTGTAGATGGTGCTGGCATTGCCGTAGTATTCACTGAAGTACGGAAGCATCGCATCTACGACCTCCGGTGCCGTTTTGGTAGTTGCTGCATTATCTAAATATATCATATTGCCTCATTTCCGCATATTTTCATGCTTATTTCACTGTTATTCATGATAGCATTCACCGCGCAGTTCTGTCAACAAGGTGGATGGAATATACTTTTGCAAGATCTTTTATCTGCAAAGGATCCAACGAAAAGCTATGAAGCATGCCAAACGTCATCCTCTGATCTTCGGTACTCTGATTCTGACGATCACCGGTCTTATCACCCGCATCATCGGTTTTTTCTACCGGATCTACCTGTCCAGGCTCTTCGGAGAAGAAGGAATGGGGATCTATCAGCTGCTCAGTCCCGCACTGTCTCTCTCCTTTTCCCTGACAGCTGCCGGCTACCAGACCGCCATCTCCAAATTCGTTGCCGCCAATACTGCGGGGCGGCGTTCCGATGACCTGAAAACGCTGCTGACCGGGGCAAGCATCACGCTCCCTCTGTCCCTTGGAGTCAATGCTGTCCTGTTTCTCGCCGCAGAACCCATAGGAACCTTCCTGTTAAAAGAAGCCCGTACCATATCCATGCTGCGGATTCTGTCCTTCTCTATTCCTTTTGCCGCGCTGCATGCCTGCATCAACGGCTATTTCTATGGAAAAAAGAAAGCTTCCGTTCCTGCCCTCACGCAGCTTCTGGAGCAGCTGGCCAGAGTCGGCTGTGTCTTTCTCGTCACCGGAGCCGATCTGTCTGAGGGGCGCACCCCCTCCATCAATGCGGCCGTCTTAGGTCTGACCGTCGGCGAGCTTCTGTCCATGCTGATCGCTCTGATCTGCCTGTACATACACCTGTATCCGGATGCCTCTGTTCTTTCCCTGCAAAATATCTGTCCTTCTTCCGCGGTCTACCGGGATCTGTTGGGCATGGCACTGCCCCTGACCGCCAATCGTATCGTTCTGAATATTTTGCAGAGCATCGAAGCTGTCTCCATTCCCCAGAAACTTCTGCTCTACGGTTATGATACCACCACAGCCTTAAGTGTATACGGCGTACTCACCGGTATGGCCATGCCCATGATCTTTTTTCCCAATGCTCTCACCAGTTCCGTGGCGGTCCTTCTCCTCCCCACCATCTCCGAAAATCATGCAAAAGGTGACCGGGAAGCCGTATGGAACGACACTCTGCGTACCGTAAAATACTGCAGTCTCATGGGCTTTCTTTGTCTGTGCGGTTTTCTTTTTCTGGGGGATTGGATGGGAACCGAATTGTTCCACAGTGAACTGGCCGGGCATTTCATCGTGACGCTGGGATTCATCTGTCCTTTTTTGTATCTGGATACCACGCTCTCCAGCATTTTGCAGGGTCTCGGTATGGCGGGACGGATCTTTGTCTCCAACGTGGTCTGTCTTCTGATCCGGCTCCTGTTCGTATTTTTTGCCATTCCCGTGATCGGTATGCAGGGATATCTGTGGGGGATTCTGATCAGCCAGCTGGTACTTGCCGGAATCTATTTTTTCTGTCTGTACCGTTTCTTCCGCCAAAACACAGTTTTCTGAATTTATCGCATAAAAATACCTCCCTGTCCAACTTATGCCGGGCAGACGGAGGTGTGCTATTCCGTAAATACAGAAGTCCTGTTCTGATTTTAATTGTGATTCTTATCGTTGAGAACACTCTTCAGCTCATCCATGAAGGTATTCACATCCTTGAATTCTCGGTAGACCGAAGCAAATCTCACATAAGCGACCGCATCCAGATCCTTTAACTTATTCATCACAAGCTCACCGATGGTGCCGCTGGGGATCTCCCGTTCTTCCCTGTTGAAAATCTCGTTCTCCACCTCATCCACCAAAGTCGTGATCTGCTGTGCGCTGACCGGACGTTTATGACAGGCTCTGAGCACCCCTGCCTCGATCTTGGCACGGTCATAGGCCTCTCTGTTATTATCCTTTTTAATAATGATCAGCGGAATCGTCTCGATCTTCTCGTAAGTGGTGAATCGCTTGCCGCATTCATCACATACACGACGGCGGCGAATGGAGTTGTTATCTTCCGCCGGTCTCGAATCGATGACTCTGGTATTTTCATGGCTACAGAACGGACATTTCATAGGCATCCTCCTTATAAAAACCACGTGTTATTTATGTTAAGATTATAGAAGATTCAGCAGTTAATGTCAACTAAAATTATGTCCGGTCCAATCTGTCTGATGTCCTTATACGGGATGACGATATTCGGCTCACAGCGCAGGAATCCCAGCCACTGGTTTCCACCCGGCACCATGATCTTACAGATACATCCGCTGCACTCATCGAACTCCAGATCACATACATGCCCCAGCTTTTTACAGTCTCTGACATTGATTACATCTTTGCATTTTAACTCGGAAAAAAGCATACTCTGCTCCTCCCGTTTTCTTTCTATTTATTATATGATACCGCTCCGTTTCCCGTTCGGGAAAAACTGGAAAATCTTTCTTGCCGGTATAGTCACTGACTCTCCTGTGAATACTGTAGTTATCAAAAATCAGCAACGATTCAGAAAACTTGGGAGGTCTCTATGGTACAGGGAAAAGTAGAAATCTGCGGTGTCAATACAGCAAAACTGCCTTTGCTAAAGGCAGCGGACAAGGAAGCTCTCTTCGCAAAGATCCGGGAGGGAGATACCGCCGCCAGAGAGACCTACATCGAAGGCAACCTGCGTCTGGTCCTGAGCGTGATCAAACGCTTTTCCGGCAGTGCGGAAAATGTGGACGATCTGTTCCAGATCGGCTGTATCGGTCTGATCAAGGCCATCGACAATTTTGATTCCACGCTGGGTGTAAAATTTTCCACCTACGCGGTTCCAATGATTATCGGTGAGATACGCAGATTTTTACGGGATAACAATAGCATCCGTGTTTCACGGTCTCTGAAGGACACCGCCTACAAGGCAATCTACGCCCGCGATACCTGACCAGGAAAAATCTGAAGGAGCCCACCATGGAAGAGATTGCCGCAGAGGTAGGTATCTCCAAGGAGGACATCGTCTATGCCCTGGATGCCATGCAGAATCCCATGAGCCTCTACGAACCGGTCTACACCGACGGTGGTGACACCCTCTACGTCATGGACCAGATCAGTGATAAAAAAAATAAGGAAGAGACGTGGGTGGAACATCTCTCCCTCAGTGAAGCCATGAAACGTCTGAACGACAGAGAGCGTCATATCATCTCTCTGCGCTTTTTTCGAAGGAAAGACCCAGACCGAGGTCGCCGACATGATCGGCATCTCCCAGGCCCAGGTCTCCCGTCTCGAAAAAAATGCATTGAAAGCTATGCGAGGCTATCTTACCGCATAGACCTTGATCCTCGTATTCTCTGTAACGTATGATACACCAGCCAAAACATCCAGTATCCGATGATTCCTCCCAGCACATTGGTCAGGATATCATCGATCTGAAAATAACCTCTGCCGGTAATGAGCTGGAAAGTCTCCACTCCCAGGCTGGTCACAAAAGCCGCAAAGATGTTCCTGAAAAATCCCCTAAGCCAGGGAAATGCCCAGGGGCATGCAAAGCCATACGGGATGAAAAGCAGCACGTTTTCCACCACGAAGGCGTTATTTCTCGTATTGATCCCCCAGGTGGAGAAAAGCTCCAGATCCATGGCACGGTTCCGGCTGCCATCCTCTCTGGAGAAAAAAGTGATCACCAGTATGATCATGAGGTACAAAGAAAACACCATGAGACCTGCCATCGGAAAGGCTTCTTTTCCCTTCCGCTCCCTCCTGGCATTCATTGCATTCAGGATCAGTCCCATGACGGCACCGGCCATCACACCATAGGGCAGATATTGTATGGCACCGTTCAGATCCCTTATTATATATTTCCAAATCATTCTTTCTTCATCCTATATCTGTCTCTTAAAATTCCCGTTTTACATCTGGTAAGTGTCCCAGCGGGAAGGCGCCTCGTCCCATAGCTTTTTGTTCTCAAATAATCTGTCGTTCATCCAGCCGACCGCATCCACCACTCCATCCTCGTCAAAGGAGAACATGGCCCTCTGTTTCTTCTCCTCCGGTGTCTTTAAAAAAGTTAAAGGGCTCCGGCCAGACCGTCACGAGAAGCTTTTTGCCGCCTTCCGGATCCTCAGTCTGCTCCAGACGGTAACGCATCCCCTGGTGGCATCCGGTGAATTCCGTCTTTTTTAAATATTCCATTGATAATATATCATCACGTTGTATCATGTATTTGTCCTTTTTGGTTACTTCCGATTCCGTTACCTGAAAACTATCCTGTCTGTATTATATGGTTCACGAACTGCTCTGTTGCCACGCAGCTCCCACAATTCTGCACATGTTATATAGTATCATGTATCCGTCCCGAATGCAAAGTCAAATATGCAGGCTGATCTCCTTTTTCAGCTGCCGCATGATCTTTTTCTCCAGTCGGGAAATATAGGATTGTGAGATTCCCAACAGATTGGCCACTTCCTTCTGGGTCATCTCCTGTCCGTCCACTGTCCCCAGTCCGAACCGAAGTCTGACGATGGTCTTCTCCCGCTTGGACAATTTGCTCACGGCATTCATGAGAAGCTTCCGCTCCACCTCATTCTCTATACCGCGATAGATCACATCCTCATCCGTCCCCAGAATATCCGACAACAGCAGCTCGTTGCCGTCCCAGTCTACATTCAACGGCTCGTCAATGGAGACTTCCATTTTCGTCTTGTTATTCCGGCGCAGATACATCAGTATCTCATTTTCAATGCACCGGGAAGCATAGGTTGCCAGCTTGATATTCTTCTCCGGATTGAAGGTGTTGATAGACTTGATCAGTCCGATGGTGCCAATGGAGATCAGATCCTCCACCCCCACACCGGTGTTATCGAATTTTTTGGCTATGTAGACCACCAGACGCAGGTTATGTTCGATCAGGATGGCTTTTCGCCTCATCCTCGTATTCCGTCCCCAGATCACCGATCACCTGATTCTCCTGCTCACTGGGCAGGGGCGGCGGCAGTACCTCCGCGCCACCGATATAGTGGACATCTCCTTTCCGGTGCAGCAGATAAGGCTCCCTGCGCATCATTTTAAACTGCATTTTTCCCGGTATTGCTATCTTTAAGACCATATTTACTCCTATCTGCCACATTGTGCCTTGCCGGATCGTCCGGCTCTTTTATTTTTTCCTTCTTCCTTCGTGCTTTGTTCGTCTCCTTCAACAGCGCAGGAGGTAACAGCATCGGGATCTCTTCTCCCGCGATCTCCTCACTCACTGCCAGGTATACATTTCTGTATTCTCGTTCCACACCCTGCTGTATGAGCGTCATCTGCGGCACCGGATATCCCTTAAGGATCCCGCTCTTTTTCCCTACACTGTGATAAGGAATCACCCGGAATCCAGACAATCCCTCCGGCCACAGCCGATAAAATATCCGTGCGTCCAGCACCGATACCGGTGCTCCGCTGATAGGTTCGGTCAGGGGTATTGCCGGAGTCTACCAATGCATGAATGCGCAACGGTCCCTCCGCTCCCTGTAACACAACCTCACAATAGCAGGATTGTTCCGCTTCCTTTTTGCGCCCCCGCACAAGTATCCAGCCGGAGAATGCTCCGACTCCCAGGGTCATACCGATCCCAGGCAGATAATTTCTTCCCATTGGGAATCCCCGAAGCAGTGCCGCCAGAATGCCTCCGATCAGGAAGGTGGACAGCATCAGTTTTCGGAAATAGTTCCACAACGTCCCAAGGCTGCGAATGTGAAATGTCACATACAGCATAAGTATTGTCCCCGGCAGAAAACAAAGCAACAGCTTCCCGGCGGCTGTTCCTTTCCATAAAAAAGGAAACAGATACCAGACCGCTCCGACCACGGCTCCCGCAAGCAGCCGGTACCACGTGGCAGTGTGGCCCATGCTGTGATCCACCAGGCAAAGCAGCAGCAGATTCATCCCGAAATTGAGGAGGAACAAACTGTCTAAGTAGAGTTCATAATGCATCACACCCCTCCTTCAGAAACATTATAAAGGGTGGCATCAGCGGATTTTGTCAAATTTTCATCCGCCGGAACCTTTTTCTTTCCATCGTTTTCGACATCGTCCCTGTGGAAGTCTGCGACCGCCATCACTCCCCGGACTCCGCTGTCTCCTCCGGCTCTTCGATCTTCTCCAGTCCCAGATAGGGCAGAATATTTTCGTACAGCTGCCTTATGATCGGTGCTGCCACCTGCCCCCCGTAGTAGATGCCCTGGGGATTATTGATAATAGCAATGGCGATGACCTGGGGATCATCCGCCGGAGCGAAGCCGATAAAGGAAGATATGTAACGTCCGCTTCCTCTGGGCAGGGTCTGGCTGGTTGCAGTCTTGCCGCCGACGCGGAAGCCCTGTACCTGACCGTTTCTGCCGGAGCCTTCCGCCACTACCATTTCCAGAATGTAGCGCATGGTGGCCGAAGTCTCCTCCGAGACGATCCCCGTCTGCACCGGATAGGAAAAGGTCTCTTCCACCTCCCCGTCCCGATTCAACGCCTCGATGCCGAAATGCGGGGTGATCCGGTTGCCGCCGTTGATAATGGAGGACGCCGTGGTCAGCAGCTGGATTGCTGTGATCTGGAAAGACTGCCCGAAAGCCACGGTAGCCAGCTCCACATTTCCCATATCCTCTTTTTTATGCATGATAGTCCCAGCTTCTCCCGGCAGGTCGATGCCGGTGCGCTGTTTTAGGCCGAACTGTTCAAAATAATGGTAGTAATTGTCCACACCGAGCCGCAGGCCGACGGAAATCAATGCCGGGTTACAAGGGGTCTGGAACTACTGTCAGAGTTCGGGTTGGTGGCATACTTTTTTAACGTGCTGGCTACTCTACCACCTCCCAATAGCATTCGCTATGTTCGAACTTTTCCTTGATATAAACGATTCTGCCCTGCTCCTTTAACTGTTGGATACTGTGCCAGGTATAGCTGTAGGTGTTCCCCAGCCGCTCCGCCATCTGTGGGATCGTAATGTATTTTTCACCTCGGATCAGTTCCAGTACTTTCTCGTTGTAGGCTTTCCGGTTGCGGTCATAGATGGTTTCTTTTTTGTAGGTGAAGGAAAAGTAGAATAAACTGTAATCCGATTCCACAATGCTGTATAGTTCAAATTTACTCCGCATCAGTTCCTTGCTCATGGTGACATCCATATCCCCGTTGTTATGAATCTCTATGACCTCCACACAGCCATAGAGAATTTCCAAAATCGCCTGCTCGTTATAATTTTTGTTTTCTATGGTATCCCGGATCTGCTGTAAGCGGCGGTACTGATCCGCCAGACTCTTTTCCCCGTCTTTCTGTCCCTCTATCTTTTCTTCCAGTTCCCGAAGTTCCTTTTCCAGTCTGTCCTTGTAGATTCCAAAGTCCTCATCGGAAATCACTCCGTTCATTAACTTATGGAACAATACATCCTTATTCCGTAAAAGGAGTTCACGCTGGGTTTCCAGTGCCTTCAGTTTTTTTCCATTGTCGGAATTGCATAGTGCCTTTTCAATGGTATGAATCGTATCGTTGATTAAACCGGAAGAGATATGGAAAAGGTAGGCATATTTTTCTTTCAGTGCTGCCGCCAGTTGCTTCTCTAACTCTTTCTCCGCTATCACCATGTTGTCACAGGCGCTTCGGGTTCTCTGAAACTGCTCGCTGCATTTCCACGTGATGACTTTTTCGGAATGAAGTTTGTAGTGCATTCTGTAGTATGGCTTCTTGCAATTTGCGCAGACCAGTCGGTTACTCCATTTGTAGGTACCTGCCAGCCCCTTGCAGCACCCCATCTGGAACCGCCTTGCATCTATGATCTGAACGATTTTCTCATGGTATTCCCTGCTGACGATGGGAGGAATCACGTTTTCCTTATAGATCCAGTCCTCCTGCGGGAGTTTCACACGCTCCTTGGTGTAGAAGTTGCTGACTTCCTTATGTAAAATGCAGTCTCCATGCAACATCGGAGAGGTCAGCATTTTCTTCCATGTATTCGCTGCAATACGCACAGAGGGCATCTTGTGGTACCCTGTGGTTCCCTTGCTCCGCACCCCTCGGTCATACATGATGTTGGCTAAACGGTAAAAGCCTATCCCCTGCTCCACCAGTGACAAGGCGTAGCGAAGTTCTGTGGCTTCCTTTTCGTTGACTGTCCACCAGACACGCTTGGTGTTCTCGTCGATAAACTCCACATTCCGATCCCAGCCGTATAAGGGTCTGCATATATGCAGTGCCTTGGAACCCGTGGCGTAGATCTGTCTGTTGCTGTGAATATCTCTGATTTTCTTGGAAGTGATCTTACTCTGCTCTGCATCCACGATGGCCTGCACAGAATATTTTATATCGTCCCTCTCATGGTCATAGATGTGGTCATCCAGATAAAAATACAGTTGAAACTTCTTTTGCAGATGCAGTTTCACAAAATTGTGCCATTCCGCCTGATCTCTGCAAAGTCTGTCCGAACATTTCACAACCACCAGATCGATCCGATCCGCCTTAATGTCCCGAATCATCCGCTGATATTCCAGACGATGCTCCGCCTCCGTGCCGGTCTCCGGCTCTATATACTGATCCACGATCGTAAGGTGATTGTCCTCCACCAGTTTCCTCGTGTATGCCACCTGCACATCCAGTGCCTCCATCTGTACCTTCTTCTCCGTAGACACCCGGTTGTAGATTGCCACCCGTGTCTGCGGCGAAAATTTTGAAAGCTCGCTCATTTCTGTTTTCCTCCTTTTTCTTTTGCATACAACAACTCTACAATGTCCTCATATTCCTTCTCTGATAAACTTCCGTCCTCGTACAGTAACCGTACAATTCCACACTGCACCTCTGTTTCCTTCCGTAAGGAAACCTCCCGGTTCTTTGCTGCTCTCTTAGCGCCAGATCCAGTTGCCATTCCATCCTCCGAACGAGGTTTTTACCAGTGTATGCCATTGAAACGCTGACCTACACAAAATGCAAGATTATTTCCGCTATTTTCCGAATGTTTTTATTCTTTCATAGCAGTGCATCGTTAATTATTTAACAAGTAAATATACCTCTTAATTTATTTAATCTAGCGCGCAATACAAATGCGTTCCGTTTTCAAAAGGTGTGCTGTTACCGCTACGGGTATGGCTTCGGTGGGGACGATGTAAGGTAGTTCGGAAATAAACTGTTCTCGGTGGGGACGCTATGCGATCAGGGGAACGCTGTGGGGAAATTGGTGAACGTGTCGGGGTGAAAAGTGATAAAAGGTCAGTGCGGAAGAAAATAAGTGACTATTGCGCTTTAGAAAACTAACAACCAGTCTGAAAATGGTCTACTACTTCCAAAAATGAGAATGTCGGGTCATATGACAGATTGGCTCCTGTGGTTCACAGTGCTTTCACCACTTGTTCGGATGGTGCTGGTGGATTCATGGAAATGCTACGTGGAAAACTTGAAAATATTTTTCTGAAATGCTTTATTACTGTTTTTTGCTTTGTCTGCGATTAAAAAATCACATGGTAGATGGGTGTAGGTTTTGATGGGTGGGGAAATTACTAACCAGTCGGGAAAAGGTGATAAACGGATTTTTCAGACACTGACTTTTCTTTTTTTCTCCGCACACCTAACTTTTTTCAGGAATTTTCCTGTATTTTTCACAAAAATATTTTTTATCGGAATTGCGTTTTTCTCATTTGACAGTTATTTATATTAAATTTTGAAAATTGGATTTTAATATAAAAAGATTTATGCTTGAGAAGTGTTGAAAGAAAAAAGCCATGGTACAGAAATGGAACTACTGCACCATGGCTTGCCGGGAAAGCATTGTTATGAAAGACCTCTGATCCGCTTTTTGTAAATCTGTACCAGACTGTCATAAAAGGCATCATTCGCCCTCCAGTTGCCATCGTTTGGCATCATATAAGCGGCGATCTGCATTTCGCTGCCATCGGGGAAACACAGGTAAACCAGATAAAACTGCTGTACTTTCCTCGTTAAAATCATGGGACGCAGACGCTGTTGTCTGGGAATATATACAGTGTCATCGTATCCTCTATTGCTTGTGGTGTTCTGTGCCATCTTCTCAGTCCTCCTCTTCCGGGTAGCGTACCGTCAATCGAAGATTGATGTCAGGGTTTACTTCCGTAAGTTCCTCTACCTTTTCCTTCAGCCTGCCATACTCTGGTCGGTCAAATTCTTTTCCCGTCCATTTATCCTTGTAAAAATACTTTGCTTTCAAATCAGGCACCGCATTCAAAATCGAAGCCTCCTGTCTTGCTAATGTCTGATTCTTGGAACTAACTCTGGCATACGCCATCTCAATATACTGATTCTCTACTGCATCTGTCATGTTCCTGTCCTCCCAATCACCTGAAAACTATACTTTTTCAGACATTTCAAACACTATGCAGTCAAATGTCCGAAAAACTATCAAAAATAAAATTAAAATATTTGACTTCCTATACCACCTTTGTCAGATAATTGGTCTGGAAACAAAAAAGAACCCTGCCTACAAATTGCATAGGCAGGATCCTTTGAAAATTATATATTTTTTGTTATATACTGAATCAGTCGTATTATATAATTTCTGGCTTTCTCGCATAACCAGACGAATGCACAACAGATAAACATAAAACATGCAAAATTAAACATTGACTGATTACTTAAAATCTGCATGATAAATTCTATCTCCATGTTCACACCTCCTGCTTACAGCATTCCAAAATATTTTAATAAAGCCAGCCTGAGTAACATTTCCTCAGTGATGTACTGTACTTTTGATTCTATGAGGGGGATATCTTCTCTCTGATGCTCTGAAAATTACCTCTGCGGTCATGGCGGCAGATAAAACAATCCCCGGCTATGATCGTTTCGCTCTCCGGTATTGCCACCCTCGGTTCCAGTCCTATCAGCCACCCCTCTTCATTGCAGATCAGGTCTATCTCTTCTGTCAACGCCGTACATTCTATCAGACCTCCGACAAACGCCTGCTCTGCCTTGAGAGAATTTTCTATTTCCATGATTCCTTGCTTATCTTTCGTGTATCCATATACTTTCATACTGCTGCCCTCCGAAAAGAAACGGACACCCCATTACAGGGTGTCCGACTTCTCCTTATCCTCTTTCTGTTTTCCATCCGCCACAGGTGCTGTTGGTTTTCAAAGATGCCACCACTACCGCACCATTTTCCAGTTTCGCCCCGGCACTGATGATATGCATATCCAACAGCGTTTTTACTTTTTCCTCCGTGAAGCTGGTTCTCTCATATCGGGAGGAAATCACATCATACATGGTATTTCCCTTTTCCTTATGTGTACCGATCACAATATAGAAAAGGTTGGCTAAACAGTCCTCCTCGACCATAGGAATTAAAGTGTTGGTGTGGATTTTCTTCATCATGTTGGTGGTGAAAAATGTCTTTTTATCCATTACCAGTTCCCCCTGCTTCGGATAACTCCAGACCATAAACCTCATCCGTGGTAATGCCTTTCAAGGCATCTTTGATCTGCTTCTCTGTCAGTTCCACGACTTCCCCCTTGGGTAAGCTGTAGGCTTCATAACAGATTGCTCTTGTTCCTAAAAAGATCTCGTTGGTTACTACTAATTTTCTGCACATAATTTTTTCCTCCTGCGTTTCGCATTTACTATTTTGTTTCGGACATTTTCTTTTCTGTCCTCCTTACATTTAATACAATAACGCTGGGAAAATGTTTTGGCAGTGGCGAGAATAGCCAGAGATTTTATAGGGTGATTAGTGATGATGTAGAAGCCTCATGCCCTCTACAAAATAACCAATTTTGACCCTGGCAATTTTGGTGTATATTTCAGAAAAATAAACATCAAAAAAAAGCAACCGCCTCTCGCCAGGAATAGGTTGCTTTCCTTGTATCCACCTTTTCAAATCTGCTGAAGCTGGTAACCGCTGTCCTTGCAAATGGATCTTGTGTCTAAATCTATCAGCTTATCTACGGTACCCTTATCTTTACAACAGTATTCACACTTTTTATCGCATATATTTATCACTTGCTGTTGTGCCATTTTTTCTTTTATGTCACTGCAATCTCTCAACCAACATTCCGCCGATTTCCGGAACGCTCCCACTGATTTCGTTATAGCAAAATGACCGTTCCCTTTTAATGCCCTTTTGTTACCTCCATCAGCAGTTCGTTTGCAAAGTGTTCTCTGTTTTTTCCTGCGCTGTTATGTAAATCAATAAAGTTCTGAATCTCACGACTGGTATCAAAATAATCTGTTCCATTTTGCAAATTATCATGTACATACTGTAATGCAGCAATGACCACATTTTCTGCCACGGGGTTCTTCAAGTACATCGCTAAGACTTCGTCATAGGAAAGGTACAGATCCTCAAAGCACCAATAGGATGTAGCAACAAACTCAGCGCCTTTTTTCATGCACAGCCTGGTTCCCCATTTCACAAAGTCATGTGCAATAAACCCTTTGGTATTGTTTGCCACACAGTCAACCGCTACAAATACTTTATCTCCTGCCTGCAATTTGGGAAATATGCCTAACACCTGCGCCTTTAAGGTTGTATTTCCCGAAGCAGTCTGTCCATCACTCCCGATTGGAAATGATACTAACAGAAAGGAATCCACAGATCTGAATGTCTGGGCTACACATTGCCAGAAATCACGGGCTGAATTTGAATCCTCTGTAATGATATACAACAATTATGCCCACCCCCGTACATAACACTCATATTCCAACTGCAGTTCCCCATCCTTCTTGCACAACGTCCCGAAATAGTTCGGTGACAACTCGATTCCCATAGGTTTTCTTAAAAATATCAGGTATCTGTTGTACCCTCTGTCCGCATTGATAATTTCTACCATCTGTTCATCCAGTATAAGCTCTGCTCTGTCTATTATGATAAGCTTACCCTTTTGTAAGGAAAGCTTGTCCTTATTATCCTTTGATACAATAAAAATATTGTCAGCATTATACGGCTTAAAGCTGGCATTATTATTATCGTTGATGTAGCTTTTCAACATAGTGCACAGTAAAGATTTTCCCGTTGCACTATCCCCATGCACTATGGTCTTATTTCCCCGGAATTTTAAGTTATATTTATTTCCGTTTACATCCGTAAATTTCAAAACATTGCTTTGCCAATCATAACACTGTTGCATGTTACCTCCCCATAAACTACACCATGAAAAGTAAGTCTGTTATTCTTTCGGAATCGTTGATCAAATACTCTCTGTTACCGCATTCATATATTTCATCCTCATGCTCCAGGACGATTCCTATGTCCATATTAGTCTTATCAATATAACAGAAAAGCTGCTCTAACGCATTCTTTCCGCATTCCGTTGCATTAATCGCTCTGACCGTCGGGTATACCTTCTGGTTCTCTTGCAGAAAAATGCAATTCAATATGGTTTTGCACCCCGTTGACAAGTCCTGAATACCAGTAATGCCGTAAGGAGTTTCTATTTTCCCGATATTCTGATCCAATAGCTTTGCATGGTCAACTTCTTCCATGACCTTAATAGAATTTTCGGAAAGGCTTTTTGCAGATACATTGTTATTAAAAAAAAGAATCATTGTCTATGATGATTTCGTTGTCTTTAAAATATTTGCCTGAGGTATATAATCTAACCATACTTCACCGTTCTCCTTTTCATTTATTATACCGCCTAATTCACAAAATTACAAACCACCGTTTTGAAATTCCCCGTTTCTCCCCACTCGCACCCCAACCTCAGATCCAGACCCTCTGGTTACAACTGTTCTCCATGCACTGTACAAAAGTCTGGCCGCCATGTCCGGCAATCTTGTGGCAGCGGATCTTACGGTCATCCACGATGATAAATCCGGGGCAGGAAAAGGTGCTTTCCGGGGTCACCACTCCCGCCTCCAGTCCCGCAGCGGCCGTGATGATCTTGAAGGTGGATCCCGGTTCGTAGGTGTCGTTGATACAGCCGTTTCGCCACATGGCATTCAGCTTTTCCTGTTTCTGTTCCGCCGTCAGTGTGGCCGGTCCACCGCCACAATGCTGCCGTCCTCCTTCACTTCCGTCAGCTCCGGTAAGGTATAAGGGTCATTCAAATCAAACTCCGGATAATTCACCATAGCCAGGATCTCGCCGTTCTGCGGATTCATAGCCACTATATAAACACTGTCCGCCTCCTTGGTGGCACAGGCCTGCGCCGCCAGCTGTGTAGCATACTCCTGGATGTTCCGGTCGATGCTGATACGAAGATCCATGCCCGGCACCGGTTCCACCCGACGCTCCCCTGCCGTATCCACCTCGATCCCCTTGGCGTCCGTGATCGTCAGGATCATTCCCGGATCCCCCTGCAGGATCTCTTCATATACCACTTCCAGTCCGATGATTCCCTGATTGTCTCCTCCGGTAAAACCCAGCACCTTGCTGGCCAGATCCCCGTAAGGATAATATCTCTTGTAATCTTCGTCCACTTTTACCCCGGCCAGATCATATTCCCGGATCCGGTCTCCCACGGTCTTATCCACGTTGCTTTTCACCCGCTCGATGGAGGAATATTTCTCCACCCGCTTTCTGGCCTCTTCCTCGGAGATTCCCAGTTCCTTCACCAGTATGGCGATCACCTGCTCCGGCTCCTCGATCTGATTGTGGATCACCGATACCGTACAGACCATCTTGTTGTCCGCCAGCACGACCCCGTTGCGATCCAGAATCCGTCCTCTCGCCGCCTTGATGCTGCGCTCTCTTTCGTGCAGCCTTGTGGCCGCTTCCTCATAATATTCCGCCCGCCATACCATCAGATACAATAGTCTTCCCAACAGTCCGCAGAGCACTGCCGCACATACGAAAAATATGGTCATGATCTTCTTCCGATGAAAGAAACGATTCTGATGATCTGCCATAAAAAACCTCACAACAAGAGCTTTTTACATTTTATTGCTCTTGCTGTGAGGCTATTCGTCAGATTACCTTACTATTCATTCTGCTGGTTCAGCAGATTATTGTTGACCGGGCTGTCCCCCAGGGAATCATCGCCGCCGACATCCGCTCCCGTAACAGGGTCGATCAGTCCACCGTCAATCGGGCTTACCAGATAACCGGTGGCCGGATCCACCGGATAATTTCTCCAATCCTCGGAAGGCGTTGTATTATCACCGCCCTGAGCGTCGCCGGTTCCATCTCCACTGCCCGTCTGATCGTCTCCGGTCTGTCCATCACCGGTTCCGTCACCGTTATTCTGATCTTCAACGTCCTCGGGCTTCTGGGTATACTGATTGGTGATCTCGATCTGTTTTTCTGCCAGCTCCTGGATCTCCTTCTCAGACAGTTCTTCTGTCATGAAAATATTCAAGTAAGGCAGCACTTCCGTCAGTACATTTCTTACGATTCCAGTAGCGAACTTCGCATCATCCTGCGGAGATGCATTGACACGATCCACGACCACATAGATAGCGATCTGGGGATCATCCGCCGGTGCATATCCCATAAAGGATACTACGTACTCACCGTTTTTACGGGGAATGGTCTCTGCGGTACCGGTCTTGCCACCGATGGCATAACCTGCAGGTCTTGCGGTTCTACCGGTTCTGCGGTCACCACCCTCTTCCATTACGGTAGCCCGGCAGTACTGTCTGATCTTCGCCGAGGTACTCTCAGAAATGGTCTGCCGTAACACTCTGGGCTCAATGTTTTGTACCGTAGCTCCACTGGAATTGGTGATCTTATCCACCATATGAGGCTCATAATAGTAACCGCCGTTGATCAGGGAACAGAATCCCGTGATCATCTGGATCATTGTTACATTAAAGTTCTGTCCGAAACTGTTGGTAGCCAGATCGGCACTGCCCATCTGATCCACCGGGAACAGGAGGCTTGCCGTTCTCGCTTCTCCTGCCAGATCCACGTTAGTCTTTAATCCAAAGTTAAAGGTTTGCTGAAATTTGGCAAACTCTTCTTTTCCCAAAGTAGCTGCAATCTTCATCAGCGCCACGTTGCAGGACCAGGCAATGGAATCCTGTACGGATACATCTCCTTCACCGCCGGAACGATAGCTGTGACACTTGATCGTATGTCCGCCGACTTCCAGAGATCCGTTACACTGATAGTGCTCGTTGCCGGTGATAGCACCGCTCTCCAGTGCTGCCGCCACAGTAAACGGTTTTGCTGTGGAACCCGGCTCGTAAGTAGTGGAGATACAATAGTTCTTCCACAGGTAATTCAGGTTGTCCAGCAATTCGTCATCCGTTAAGGCATCAATGTCTTCCTGCGTAAAATAGGTATCTGTCTTGGTCAGAACATCATAACCGTTGGCATTGGTCACCATCTCGATCTTACGGGATCCCAAAAGGGCGTCCGTATTCCTGGTATCGTTCAGGTCATAGGTCGGATAACTTGCCATGGCCAGAATATTACCGGTATTAACCTCCATAATGATGCAGCCCACATTCTCCGCACCGTTGCCGGGATGTACCGCATCCTTATGTTCCTCGTTAAACTGCTTCAGATATTTCTCCACAATACCCTGGATATTGGCATCAATGGTACTGTGTATCGTATTGCCGTCCACGGCCGGTTTGATGGTCCGCTCCAGGTTGGCATCATCATTCAGATATCCATACTCTCTTCCGGTGGTTCCGTTCAGCACATCATTGTAATACTCTTCCAGTCCGTACTGTCCTTCGTTGTCCGATCTGGAGAATCCGATCACGTCCGCCGCCAGGGAACCATTGGGATAGACTCTCTTGTATTCTTCCTGGAACCAGATGCCCTTGATCTTGCTGTCCTCCAGTGCTGCCGCCTGAAAACCGCTGATCTGATCATAGGTCAGCCTTCTGAGAGGGACATACCAGGAAGAATCCGGATGACTGATCACATACTGTCTCACTGCCGTCATATCCAGATCCGGGAAATTTGCGGACAGCGCCTCCATCGTCGGTTCCAGATAAGTCTCACGGCTTAACATTACATAGGAATCAATGACCAGATTATATACCTTCTCGCTGACTGCCAGTTTCGTTCCTTTGGTATCCACGATGTCTCCGCGGCGGAACGGCAATGTCACGGAGTCGTATTTCTGCTGTGACAAAACCTGTTTTTCGTAGGTTGCTCCATCCGCTTTCACAATCCAAGACAGTCGGACAGACAGCAGAATAAATGCCAGTATGATCAGGGGCATACAGGCATAAAAGTTTTTTCTGCATCTTTATGGAAAATTTCTTAGGCTTCTGTTCCTTCACGCTTTCTGCCTCCCAGACTTAGTTCTGGCTGGTATCCGCCTGACGCATATAGTCGTTGCTGCTGCTTGCGTAGGTGATTACCTGTCCTTCGGCAGCATAGGTCATTCCAAGTTCGCCGATGGCAATTCTCTTGACTTCTTCCAGATTGATATTGCTGGTAATCCGGCTGTACTCTTCATCGTTTGACAACTTCAGAGAGTTCAATTCACTCTCCATTCTGGACACCTCAGTGATCTTGGTGGTCAGCTCCGACTGCATCTGGATATAATTTACCAGACAGAAGGCACAGGCAATCAATGCTCCCATCAGAAAGGTGACGTAGCCGATGCTCATATGTCTTGCTTTTTCTCTGTTTTTTCTCGTCTCATGAGACATCTGTCTCCGAGGCTCCTCCATCTGCCTGCGGATCTGTAAGTCTCTTGCTGTATTATCATATATGTAAGGAGTATTGCTTACTCTTCTTCTCTGTGCCATACTCTTTCTCCCCGCTTTCACTACTAAAGTCTTTTATTTTTTCTCAAATACCCTGAGCTTTGCACTCTTGGATCTGCTGTTTACTTCCAGTTCTTCCACACTGGGAAGAATGGGTTTTCTGGTGATCACCTTTCCCTTGGAGACCTTACCGCATACGCACACCGGAAATTCCGGCGGACAGGTGCAGGGATTCTCATTCCTGCGGAATGCGTTCTTCACGATCCGGTCCTCCAGGGAATGGAAGGTAATAATGCAGAACCTTCCGCCGGGATTCAGCAGATCGATCAGCTCGTCCAGCGCCTTTTTCAGTACTTCCAGTTCCTGATTACATTCGATACGGATTGCCTGGAAAGTCTGCTTCGAAGGATGTCCGTTCTGTCGCATCTTTGCCGGGACTGCGGCTTTGATGATCTCATTTAATTCAAAGGTGGTCTCAATGGGCTTGTCTGCCCTGTTTTTCACAATGTGTTTCGCTATATTCTTGGCAAAAGGATCTTCACCGTAATCCCGGATGATGTGATACAGTTCCATCTCGGAATAATTGTTGACGATATCTCTCGCTGTCAGGGTCTGCCTGCGATCCATCCGCATGTCAAGAGGGGCATCAAACCGATAGGAAAATCCTCGGTCTTCGGTATCCAGCTGATAGGAAGATACTCCCAGATCCAGCACGATTCCGTCCACGCCGGTGACACCATATTCTCTGAGGGCCTCCACTGCATTCACATAATTGTTGCGGATCACGGTCACTTTATCTCCAAACGGCTGCAATCTTGCGGATGCTGCCGCGATTGCAGCATCATCCTGATCAATACCGTAGAAATGTCCGTTTTTCAGGCGGCTGCATACTTCGTAGGCATGTCCTCCTCCACCTAAAGTTCCGTCCACATAGATGCCGTCCGGGTTAATATTCAGTTGTTCAATGGTCTCATGCAGCATCACAGAATAATGATTGAATTCCACGACGGTCATCCTTTCTCGGTCACGTTTTTCACCCGTTAAATGGTCAGTCCCAGTCCTTCCATGGCGCTGGTGATCTCATCCATATCGGTATCGGAGTTCATATTCTCCCATTTATCCTTGCTCCAGATCTCCACACGGCTGCCGACGCCGACCAGTACCACGTCCTTTTCCAGTCCAGCGAACTCTCTGAGTGCTGCCGGCAACAGGATTCTTCCCTGCTTGTCCACTTCTACCGTAGCTGCACCGGCCAGGAAGAAACGGGCAAATTGTCTTGCTTCTTTATTGATCAGAGGTAATGAGGTCAGCTTCTGTTCAAAAGCGTTCCAGTCATCGTTGGCATACACAAATAAGCAGCCATCCATTCCCTTGGAAATCACAAATTCCTCTCCTAAGACTTCTCGGAATTTCGCCGGAATGATCAACCTGCCTTTCGTATCTAACGTATGGTTGTACTCGCTCATAAACATCGCACTCACCACCATTCATCCAAAAGGGGACTGCCACGAAAAGGAGGTCATTTTTCTAAAAATCTACCACTTTGTGGCACTTACCTCCACTTTCTCCCACTTTTATTATGATTTTATACTAAAATAGGGTATTTTACAAGAGAAATCAAGTAGCTTTTTTCGACAGCACCACGCAAAAAAACGCCTTGTCGTACGACAAAGGCGCTTTTTGCTACAATATCTGGTATAAAAATAAGAGCAAACACAATATCTATGTATTTGCTCCTGTTTCGATATTCTTAATAAATTTTTAAAAATTTTTAATATTTTTCCACTTTCGGCTGTTTTTCCAGGCGGATACGTACCACAACGTCCGTCACCACTGCGAAGATCACCATGCACAAGGATAATACCTGTGATACGGCGAGGGTCGTTCCGGGGATAAACAGGGTATCTGTCCGGATACCTTCGATCCAGAATCTGCCAAGACCATAGCCTCCGAAGTACAGCAGACAGATCTCACCCTCGAACTTTTTGTGCTTGCGGTACACCAGCATAAGGATCAGGATCACCAAATTCCACAGGCTCTCGTAGAGGAAAGTGGGATGTACCTGAATGTAATTGGTCCCATCGATAATGTGAGCTGCTACATTCTCAGAAATATCCCGGCTGCGCACAGCTTCGATAGGAAGCCGCATGGCCAGAAAACTGTCCGTATATTCCCCGAATACTTCACGGTTCATAAAGTTACCCCAGCGGCCGATGATCTGTCCCAGGATCAACCCTGGCACACACAGATCTCCCAGCCGGAACGGGTTGATCTTCTTGATCCTGCAATAAATGAGCAGTGTCAGGAATGCTCCGATCACACCGCCGTAGATCGCCATACCGCCGTTACGGGTATTAAAGATGCTTAACAGATTGTCCTTGTAATAGTCCCAGGCAAAGACCACGTAATAGATTCTGGCTCCGATCACGGAAAAGATCACGGCATAAATGGCGAAATCCCAGATCGTATCCGGATTTTCTCCTGTCACCTTTGCCTGATGCACCGCCATCAGAATGCCTGCCAGTACCCCGATTCCGATGATCAGGCCGTAAAAGGCGATTTCGAAACCGAATACGGAAAAGCTTCTGGGAACATTCTCCAGGTAAATGCCTAAATGGGGAAATGCAATATCTCCTGCATTCATCATAATATTTATTTCCTTTCTTGGTACTATCCGGCTTCTGCGCGCTTCGCGCTCCCGAATCCGGCACATACATTCGCATTCCGGGCTGTCGCCCTACTTGCTCATGGCTCCATACTATCCGGCTTCTCCGCGCTTTGCGCTCCCGAATCCGGCACATACATTCGCCTTCCGGGCTGTCGCCCTACTTGCTCATGTATGTTTGATCCGCTAATAGACAGATTACTCTGCCTGCAAGCAGTCTCGTAATCTGTCTATTGCGGATCTTAGTATTACACGTTGAAGCGGAACAGGATCACATCGCCGTCCTGCACTACATAATCCTTGCCTTCCATGCCGACCAGACCCTTTTCACGGGCAGCGGCCAGAGAGCCCTGCTCCAGCAGATCCTTGTAGTTTACTACTTCTGCCTTGATGAAGCCTCTCTCGAAATCGGAGTGGATCTTGCCGGCTGCCTGAGGTGCCTTGGTGCCAATCTTGATGGTCCATGCTCTGGTTTCATCCTCTCCTGCAGTCAGAAAGCTCATCAGTCCAAGGATATGATAGCTTGCCTTAATCAGCTTCTCCAGTCCGGATTCCTTTAATCCCAGGTCGTCTAAAAACATTGCCTTCTCATCATCATCCAGCTCGGAGATCTCTTCCTCGATCTGTGCACAGATCACGAATACCTCACTGTGTTCACCGGCTGCGAACTCTCTTACTTTTGCCACCATCTCATTGGATGCGCCCTCATCTGCCAGATCATCCTCGGCTACATTGGCTGCATAGATCACAGGCTTATAAGTCAACAGATTGTATTCCTTTAACAGAGCCAGTTCATCCTCATCGGTAACATCCAGGCTCTTTGCCATCTTACCGCTCTCCAGATGCTCCTTGATACGCTCAAGCAGTGCCAGCTCCTTGGCATAGGTCTTGTCCATTCTGGCTGCCTTGACTACCTTGGACAGTCTTCTCTCCAGTACTTCCAGATCTGCGAAGATCAGCTCCAGATTGATGGTCTCGATATCACGCAGAGGGTTCACGCTGCCGTCCACATGGATGACATTAGGATCCTCGAAACATCTTACCACATGTACGATAGCATCCACTTCACGGATATTGCTTAAGAACTGGTTGCCCAGTCCCTCACCCTTGAGGCACCCTTTACCAGACCTGCGATATCCACGAATTCGATCACTGCGGGAGTTACCTTCTTGGAATGATACATCTCGCCCAGTGCTTTCAGTCTGTCATCCGGAACTGTTACCACACCCACGTTAGGGTCGATGGTACAGAAGGGATAGTTGGCGGATTCTGCTCCCGCCTTGGTCAGGGAATTGAAAAGTGTGCTCTTTCCCACGTTGGGAAGACCTACGATACCCAGCTTCATTTTATCTTTACCCGTTCAAAAAATCCCTCTATAAACGGAATTTTTTTGCCTTTCTGTTTATTAGTTGAACAATATAATCTAAAATTATAGCATAATATGTGTTTTTTTCAAACACCTAAATACTTTTCTTTCGAAATAAAAATATGCTATAATATGCAATATCATAAACCAAAGAGGAAAAATTAATGAAAAGAATACGTTATTTTGATTTGCTTAGATGTACCTGCTTTTGCTTCATTATTTTTTATCATCTGCTCTTTCAGCTCTATCTCTCCGGAATCTGTCCTGTAGAGAGACTCAATCCTCTGTTTTCCAACAGCAATATGCATCTGGCAACCCTGGGTGTTGCTGTATTTTTCATGTTATCCGGTGCCAGTCTCTCCTATACCGCGAAGGAGAACTTCAGCCTCGCAAAATATTATAAGAAAAGATTTCTGCGCATCCTGATTCCCTTTATATACTTTACATTGTTTATTTCCTGTTTCTCCTTTTCCAGAGCCATTCCGTCCACAATATTTTTCCTGAAGGAATTCCTGCGTGGAGAATTGTTTTTACTTTTCTTGGAATGGATTCCTGGGTCAGCATGCACGGGATCAGCACCTTTTCCCTTACCATCGGAGAATGGTTTCTGGGATGTCTTATTCTGTTGTATCTGATCTTTCCATTGCTTCGATTTTTATGATAAAAGTGAAAAGTTCTTTTTTATCATCGCTACCGGGATTTATTTGACTGTTTTATTTCATTACGATTTCTCCGTCCCCATCCATATGAACTTCTTCCTGAAGGGCTACGAGTTCGTAATCGGTATGATGATTGGTTATTATCATGAAAAATTCAATCCTAAATGGATTTTCTTATCCCTGCCGGTGGTGATTTTCTTTGTTCTGTGCCCTTTTGCACTTCCCATCAGCACCGGTTTGAAAATAACGATACTGGCCGTTGCCTTCTGGATTTCCGCTGCATGCCTGGAACCGGTTCTCGAAAAAGGACACGGCCGATTTCTCCGTACGATAAGTAACTACTCTTATGAAGTATTTCTGGTCCACCATATCATTATCTATTTTATCACTCCGAGGGCTATTCCCTATATGCGCGGTATGGTGGGTGTTTTAGGTTTGTTTCTCGTTGAATTGCTGCTGATGGCAGTGCTGGGATTTCTTTTGAAGTTCATCTCCGATCAATGCATTGCCGCTCTGTCCAATCTTACTGCTGTTGAAAATAAACGTTAATCCCCTGCAGCAATCCTTCCGCCAGTTGATCCAGTATAGCATCGCTGTGATCGGAATATGCATTTCCCAGTTCCATATCCACGGAAGGGATCGTACTATAAGAAGTCTGGGTCAGGTCAATGCTCATGTTTCCTTTCCATAGATCGTTGCTCCCCTGTCCCCGCAGCCCTTCCACCAGATCCGCTCCCAGAGCATCGTGCTGCTGCCAGTGGGATGCCACCGGCTCCATACTCTTCAGTACTTCCGGCACAGAGATGTAAAAGCATCCCTTGTCGTAATTCTTGCCGTCACCGCTGTCCCAGTGCAGTGCGATATGGCAGTCTGCCACGTTATTGCAGATCACGGTCCTGGCCACATTGTCCAACTGCACATCCTCTCCGTCCCTGAGCATCAGTACATCATAGCCGGAGGCCAACAGTTTGTCCCGCAGAATCTGTGCCATCTGCAAAGTAACCGTTCGCTCCGGTGTCCCGTCCTGAAATGTCATGCCTCCGGACACTGCCGCAGCTTCCGTAGCTCCCGCTGCCGTACTGCCTCCCGTAGTCTTGGCCGAACCGTCCGGATGGCACAGCGTCTTTACTTTGGCCCCACCGGCGGTGCCATGTCCCGCATTCACTCCGATAATGATTCCCTTGCTTCCGGACTCCTCTGGTGCCCGGTATAGTACTGCGGCTCCGGTATTTATCTTCGAATGATCCGCATATTCCCAGTCCGGATTCAGAGTGATCTGTTGTAAGTCGGTATATTCCACCGGCTGATTCTGTATAGCCTCCGGCTGACCGGCTACCGTTTCTGTCTGACTGCCTGCGGCCTCTGTCGGCATACCGCTTTGCGACACCGCAGCCTCTCCCCCGGGAACTTTGTCGGTCCCCGAAGTCACCATTTCATGTTCTGCACTATTCGCCGCCCCTTGCGGCACAGACGTTTCCGCCAGCGTTTCTCTACCGAATTCCTCTGCGTTTTTCTCATTTTCTGTTGTCTCCACGGATGCTACTACGCTCTCGGGAACCACAGGATCCACGTTTTCCATAGTTTCCACGCTTTCCGTCCCCTCAGTCCCTTTCTGTGCACCACAGGCTGTCATACTTACTGCAAGCGCCAGACCGGCCACTACCGCCGCTATCCTATATTGTTTTCTATGAAGCATTTCCTTATTACTCATTACTCCTCCGATATGAAAAGAACCACAGCTGTGGTTTCAGCTATGGTTCTTCTGTTCTCTCTATTACGATCTTGGGAAAACATCCTCCGATTAACCGCGCAGTTTGAAGTGCTCTAACAACTCGTTCAAAGTAGTAGCGGAAGCGGAAAGCTCCTCGCTGGTAGCGGAAGTCTCCTCTGCTGCTGCGGAGTTGGACTGGATAACATCGTTGATGTCCTCCACACCCTTCTTGATGTTGTTGACAGATACTGCCTGTCTGTCGGATGCAGTACGGATATTAGCAACCTCCTGGATGATCTGATCCAGTTCGGTCATAACCTTCTGCATTGCTTCGTTGGTCTCCCTGGTAACCCTGTTACCCACTCCTACTTCGTTCATGGATTCTTCGATCAGCTTCTTAGACTCTACTGCGGAATTTGCACTCTCTTCTGCCAGCTGTCTGATCTGGTCAGCCACGACTGCGAAACCTCTTCCGGCTTCCCCTGCTCTTGCTGCCTCAATGGAAGCATTCAAAGACAGCAGATTGGTCTGGGATGCAATATTCTCGATATCTGCGATGATCTTCTCGATATTCTGGGTCGTGGTATCGATTTTCTTCATGGCATCTACCAGCTCATCCATCTTCTGCTGGCTGTTGGCTGCCTCGATACCTACCTGTTTTGCCTTATCGTGAACGATATCGGTAGACTTGGTGTTCTCCAGTACCTGATTCGTTACTTCTTCTACGGTAGCCACCAGTTCTTCAACAGCTGCAGCCTGACTGGTAGCACCTTCTGCAATATCCTGTGCACTGACAGCCAGCTGATTGCTTCCGGCAGACACCTGTTCGGAAGATCCCTGAATACCGTGCATAGTCTCACTGACCTTGTTCACCATATCATCCAGTTCATCCAGTACATTGCGGAGCTGTCCTACATACGCATCGGGGCAGTTGCTATGTACATCAAAATTACCCTCAGCAAAATGCTCTACAATATCCTGCAGATCTGATACAACCTTTTTCAAAATAGCTGCTGCGGTCTCAAAGCTGTCAGAAAGCCTGCCCAGCTCATCCCCGGATTCATAGGGTACTCCGATCTCAAAATCACCGGCTACAATCTTTTCAGCTGCCATTACCAGGCTTTCAATAGGTTCTACTAACATTTTAGTAAGCATTTTTGACATAGCTGCATTAAATGCAATAGCTAATACAACTATGATCACAGCAATTACGCTTCCCACATAGCTTTTTGACTGTATCAATCCCACAACTGCCACCAGGGCCAACACCACATATAAAACGTCCATAATGCGGAATACAAAAGAAAGCTTATTTTTTATAGGCTTCTCCCTTAACATTTCTTCCAGTTTTTTCATTTGTTTCCTGCTCCTTCCATTAATTAACCTACATACATTTTATTTTAATTTCCTCTGGAGGTTTCGTCAAGATTTCTCTGCTTAAAATTATGTAAAATTATGTGTGGGATGCCCGGCTCATCTCCAGAAGCTTATCCCGCATTTCATTTTCGATCCGCTGTAAGTCTTCCTCTGCGCTCTGTCTTCTGGCACGGCCTTCCTCCTGGATCTTCATGACTTCATCCAGTGTGGTCATCAGTGTCTGGTTCGTGGTCTTGAGGGTCTCGATATCCACAATACCTCTCTCTGATTCCTTCGCTGTCTCCACGGTTGCCACTTTCAGTGCTTCTGCATTTTCTTCAACAGTTCATTGGTCATATCCGATACTGCACGCTGTGCCTTGGCTGCATCGGTGGCATGATCCAGACCGATGGCAATGACCATCTGGCTCTTCCACAGAGGGATCGTATTCACCAGTGTGGACTGGATCTTCTCGGACATAGCGATATCATTGGACTGGATCAGTCGGATCTGGGGTGCCATCTGCAGAGAAATGGCTCTGGTAAGTTCCAGATCATAGATCTTCTTCTCGAATCTCACACATTGCTGCAAAATCCTTCGCAGCCTGCGTATCCTCCGGCAGTCCGCTCTTCTGTGCTTTTTCCAGAAGTTCCGGCAGTTCCACATTTTTCGCCTGTGTCAGTTTCTTTTTACCCGCCAGAATGTACATGGACAGTTCTTTAAAATAATTCAGATTCAGCTGATACAGCTTGTCCAGTACCGCCACATCTTTTAACAGCACCACCTGATGATTTTCCATGGCATCACAGATCTTGCTGATGTTCACTTCCGCTTTATCATACTTTGCTTTCAGATTATTCAGCTTATCCCCGCTCTTTTTAAACAAGCCGAAGAATCCCTTGTCTTCCTCTGTATCAAAATCCTTGAGCTGTGCCACTACATCCGTCAACAGCTGTCCAACCTCGCCCATATCCTTGGTCCGGACATTGCTAAGTGCTGTCTCAGAGAAATCTGCGATCTTTTTCTGACTCCCGCACCGTACTGCAATACCGCCTGGGTATTGGTCAGATCGATCTGTCCCGCAAAATCATCTACCATTTTCTGTTCTTCCGGTGTAAGTTCCATCTCCGGAACAGCCTGCTCCTCTACCAGTTCCTCCGGCTTCTTCTCCACGATCTCTGCCTTTGCCTCCGCAAAGGATCCAGTGTAAGGGTAGGTGCCTCTTTTGTTGCTGCATCCAGATCCATATTCATACTTATAACCCCGCCTTTCCATACTCTCTCATGATTTTTTATTTACCATCAGCATTGCTTTCCTGCTGTCATACACTTTTTTCTCTTACAAAATCCGATTCCGTCAGCCCTTCCCTGGCCAACATCGTCTGCAATACCTGTGCATCCGCTGACGCATCAAAGGCTGCATCCCGGAACAGATTGTTCAGCAATGTAACGAATGCCTGATTGATCATATCCAGTGTCTTTTCGATCTCTTTTTTGGCATCGAGAATATCTTCTCCCGGGCTGCTGATCTCGTCAAATTCCGCATACTGCTCCACCAGTTTCAACATAGTAGGCAGGTAATAATCCATCAGTTTATGCATCCGGTGCATCTGCTCCGGATGCTCCTGCACTCGGTCAAAGATCTCCTTCAACAGATTTTCCAGCCGGTACAGCTTCTCAGAGATAGCTTCTCCTTCGATCCTGTCATTCAGATCCCGCAGATGACGGATGTATTCCATTCCTTCTGCCACCATACTGTGCAGTTCCTGCTCTCTGCGGCTCTGATCCGTATCCTGTGTATCGGTGCCCGCTGTATTCTGTTCCTTCTCCTGCTCACTGATCTTCTTCTGCTCCAGATAGGCTTTCTCCGTCTCCAGATACTGACGGTAGATCACATTATTGAGCATAAAGCAGGTCTCTTTATCATCCAGATGTCCGTCCGGAAACATTCCGGCTTTTAACATCTTACGAAGATCCCTTCTGACATAGCGGACACTTTTTCCGGTATAGCCGGCCATTTCGTTGATCTCACCATACATTTTGGTGCCGCACAGTTCCAGATATTTCTCCGCACGTTTTAATCTTCTACGCTGTCCGTTGCCATAAGAGATCATCTCTAAAAATACCAGAGACAATACTCCCGGAAGGATTGCCGCACTCAGAGATGCTGCCTGAAAAGCTGCCAGTAACAGCTGTACCAGAAGTCCCAGTCCGCTGAACCCCAGTCCGATCCCGCCGAACACAGTGCACAATGTTCCGGACACGTTTCCCTTCTTTTCCATTTTGACCAGAGAAGTCATTTCTGCCGCAGTAGCTTTTCTGGGTGTCACCGGCTGTGCCTGATTCCGTGCACGGTTCTGCTCTGCCTGAGCCTTCCGTTGTTCTTCCCACTGCTTTTCCCGCTCTCTGCGCTGCCGGTGCCATTCTTCGTTCTGCCTGCGGCGCTCCTCCTGCTGTTTTTCCCGTTGCTGCCGTTCTGCCTGGATCTCTGCCTCGGTCTTGACTTCCTCCCGCCTTTTATCCTGCCAGCTGCGCTGGGAATTCCACACCTTTTTTTCCGTGGCTTCCCTGGACAGATTTGCCTGGAAATCCGCCTCCCGCAAGGCATCGTTGACCGTATCCGTCACCAGCGTGTTCAACGCATGAAAATCTCCGGTCTTCATCGCTTCCGTAATGGTCTCTTTGAATTTTTCCCCTAGATTATTCTGCACTTCACTCATAATTAATATTTTCTCTGATTTTTCAGTTCATCATAGAGCAGACAGTAGTTCTCATAACGTATCTGCGGGATCTCTCCCTCTGCCACAGCAGCCTTGATACCGCATACCGGCTCAGAGATATGGGAGCAGCCTCCGAATCTGCAATATTTTTCAAAAGGGGCAAACTCCGGATAAAATTCCGCCAGCTGCTCCTTCTCCAACCGAAACAACCCCAGAGAGCTAAATCCCGGGGTATCCAGAATATACGTATCCTGTGCAATGGAGATCAGTTCGGAGTGCCTGGTAGTATGCTTTCCCCGCTCGATCTTCTCACTGATGGAGCCGGTCTCCATCACTGTGCCGGACTGCAGGCAGTTTACCAGAGAGGATTTACCGACACCGCTGGGACCCGCCACCGTAGTGGTCTTGCCGCGAAGCAGCTCCTGAATGGTATCTATCCCTTCTTGTCTGGCTGCGCTGACCGTGATCGTACGGAATCCCGCCTGTTCGTAAATGGCACGATAATCTTCCTTTTGCCTTCCTCGTCAATATCCTGCTTGTTAAAACAGATAATGCAGGGAATGTCCTGCTGCTGCATCATGACCAGGAAACGATCCAGCAGATTAAAATTCGGCTGTGGCTTCGTGATGGCAAAGATCACCAGCGCCTGATCCACATTAGCTACCGCCGGACGGATCAGTTCACTGTGTCTGGGAAGCAATTCCCTGATATTTCCTTTTTCTGTGCCTCATCCAGGACATCCATCTCCACGTCATCCCCGACCAGGGGTTTTCTGGATCCTTGCGAAAGACTCCTTTGCCTTGCATTCGTACACCGTGCCCGGTGCGTGGCCAACGTCCACTGCGTGGCCAACGTCCACTGCGTGGACGTAATAGAACCCGGCGATTCCTTTTTATAATCTTGCCCTTCATAGCTTCCCGCCTTTGATCTTATTCCTTTACGAACTCAACTCTTCTGGTAAAGGAACGGTCTTCTGTCGTTCCGGGAACCGTCACCTGCTCCCCGGTATCCGGGTTCGTTGTGGTGGTCGGTTCGCTTGTCACCTGATACGTTATGGTGAGCGTACCACCGGAGGCAGTCATACCGTTGAAATTGGTAGCTACCGGGAAAGTGCTGGTCTTGGTAT